>Ga0247676_1000008_pt1 | contig 237080 bp, 221 predicted proteins | sample CNK17_metaG_FD_182802 | JGI IMG/M metagenome (GOLD analysis project Ga0247676, IMG submission 182802) | Soil microbial communities from Purdue University Martell Research Forest, Indiana, United States - CNK17 | ecosystem: Environmental > Terrestrial > Soil > Temperate forest > Bulk soil...
ACCCGTCGGGTCTTCTTCGAAAGGTTTCCTCTTCGATCTACTTCATCGTCGTTTTCTCCTTTCCCAGACTTGCCCTGGCGCACAGAAGGTGGCGAAGCCGGATGAGGGGGGCGCTTTACGAGATATGGGCGATTTACCGACGCTGGTCCGAGAGCGCTCGAAGGTGCGCGAATGACGTCCTCGTGAAATGCCCCCTCATCCGCCTTCGGCACCTTCTCCCCCCGCAAGAAACCGCTGGGGGAGAAGGACTCTCGATTGGAGGTACTGCCGAGAACGAAACGCTCGCAACAACTCCACATCGTCCCAAGTTCGCCACCAACAGGGTGCCGGCAATTCCACTCAGCGAGTGAGAAATGCGGGCTAGGGCCGGCACGGCCGGCTGCGCTGCTTGCCCAAGGCTCGGCCAGCATCTTCGTTTTCATCATTCTGCCGCGCTGACCACTGGCTTTCGAATACGGCGACGCGCGACGCTGTTCCAGCGCACGGCCCGAATGAAGTACGCAATCCTCTTTCTGCTTTTCTCTGCCAGCGCTGCGTTCGCTGCAACGCCGCCGCTGCCGCTCGTGGAAGTGCCATCCACCCACGGCACATCGGACACGCTCGTCGTCTTCGTTTCCGGAGACGGCGGCTGGGCCTCCATCGATCGCGAGATCTCCAATGTTCTGGCCTCGGACGGGATGCCGGTCGTGGGCCTGAACGCCCTGCAGTACTTCTGGAAGAAGCGGACGCCGGAAGTGGCATCGCACGATCTCGCCACGATCATCGACCGCTACCTCGGCGAGTGGCACAAGTCGCGTGTGCTGCTGGTCGGCTACTCGCGAGGCGCCGACGTGCTTCCGGCAATGGTCAGCCGGCTTCCGGCCGAGACGCAGGCAAAGGCCCGCATGCTGGTGCTTCTCAGTCCAAGTCCGAAGGTCGAGTTCGAGTTTCATGTCGCCGACTGGATGCACAACTCCTCGGCGGGCTTGCCCGTGAAACCCGAGGTCGACAAACTTGCCTCACAACGCATCCTCTGCCTTTCGGGCCAGGATGATCCCGACTCCCTCTGCCGCGAGCTCACCGGACGCCCGAACATCGATATCGTCACGCTCAAGGGGTCTCACCATTTCGATGGCGGCTACGGCAAACTCGGGCAGATCATCATCGAGCACCTCAAGTGAAGCGACTGCTGTCTGTACTTCTGCTCTTCGCCGCTGCCGGCGCTTCGCACGCTGCCGTTCCAGACGAGCGCTGCTCAGCGCGCGCGGACATCACCGGCATTCCTGTGGTGACCCTCGGCGCAAAGGTTCCGAGCGATCGATTCGCCGTCATGATCACCGGCGACGGCGGCTGGCGGCGCATCGATCAGAAAATTACCGACCGCCTGCGCGCCGCCGGCGTCCCCATCGTCGGATTCATCGCCTCCGACTATTACCGCAAGCGGCGCACGCCGGACGAGTCGGCGTGCGCCCTGGAACGCGTCATTCGCTACTACAAGATTCAGTGGCACAAGAGCAAGGTGATGCTGATCGGTTATTCGCGGGGCGCCGACGTACTGCCCTTCATGGCCAGCCGCCTTCCGAGCGATCTGCGTGCGTCGACACAGCTCATCGCGCTCCTGGGCCTGGAGCCGATGATCGGCTTCAAATACTCGCCTGCCTGGAGCCTGGCCGCATACACGCACAAAGAGCCCGAGTACGCGGTCAAGCCGGAGATGGAAAAGCTGCGAGGCCAGAACGTCCTCTGCATCTTCGGAGCAAAGGAAAAAAACTCGCTCTGCCACGTTCTCGACCGGAGAGCGTTCAAAGTCGTCGCCGAACCGGGAGGACATCACTTCGCCGGCAAGTACCGTGACATCGCGGACATCATCCTGATCGAGTCGGCGGGAAGGTAAGATCCTTCGCCGCGCCGCTCCTCAGGATCAATCCGTGAGCCACCCTCGCATCCTGGCCACGATCACGATCGCCTCGGGAATCGTGTATTCGTCTTCCGCACCGAGCGCGTCCTCCCACTGCAGATCCCACGCGGCCGCCTCACGCTCGGCCTGTGCCGCATCGAGAAAATTCAGCTCGCAGATGTCACCGATGTATTGATCGGCGTTGCGCAGCGGAAGGCCGAAGGTCCGGCAGACCAGCGGACGATGCTCGTAAATCAGACACTCGCCGCGCTCGTTCAGATTCGGACACGGGGTCGACTCGGTGCGCGCGAAAAACGATTCCTTCTCCGCCGGTGAGCACTCGCGGAGATCGGGATGGTTTGAGCTCGTCAAAATCTCCTGCGCCCTCCGGACGATCATCCTTCGCCGCGCCGGATGCATCTTCTCCAGGCCCTCGGCGATGATCGGAACATCGCCGGAACCGATCTCGAAAAGGCCGTAGCAGCAGAGCGAGCAACCCTTACCGCATTGCAGGTTCTCCGGCTGGGCCGCGGCGACCGAACGAAAGAAATCGTCCGCGCGATCAAGGATGCTCGTGTACGTTTCGTCGCGCGTTTTTTCGGGCACGCCACGCACAACCGATGAGGTGACAACGTTCTTTCCCTTGTGGTATACAACCGCCGCCTCGGGGTTGGGCGTCGGCTCTCTCGCGCCCTGTTTTCCGGCTCCAAACAGTCTATGCAAATCAATTTGACGCCCGATTACTCTCTGCTCGCGATCATGGTGATCTTTATCCTGAACTACCTGATCGTCAGCAGGTTCTTCCTCCGGCCGATCAATCAGGTGATCGAGGCCCGCGAGCACGAAGTGCGCTCGGCCAACGAGGTCTACGAACAATCGATGGCGCGCTTCAACGAAGCGACGACGCTGATGGAAGAGAAGCTTCACATCGCCCGGCATGCCGCCGCCGACGTGCGCGACGGCTTCCGCAAAGAAGCCGCCGCCTATCGCGCCTCCATCGTCGAGAAGACACACAACGATGCCGGGAGCATCGTCAGCGAAGCCGACGAGAAGCTCAAAGGCGACGTTGCCGAAGCCCGCGCCAAGATCGTCACCGAATCCGAAGCGCTGGCGCACCTGGCTGCCGAGCGAATTCTGGGGAGGCCGGTCTGATGCGCCGCGGGCTCCTCATCGTTCTCCTGTGTCTCGTTCCGGCGATCGGCTTTGCGCAAAAGAATCACACCAACGACGCGAACAACGTTGCCCAGGGCATGGAAAAAGAAGCGCACGAACAGGTGCATCCGAACGAGGCGCACGGCGGCGAGCTCGAGGCACCGAAGACCTACTTCGGCATCCCTGGCTGGATCCTGAAGCTCGCCAACATGCTTCTTTTCCTCGGCGTGCTCGGCTGGGCTCTCGGCGGACCGATCAAAAAAGCCCTGAACGACCGTCGCGTTCAGATTCAGACCGAAGCCGATGAGGCCCGCGCGCGGCGCGTCAAGGCCGACCAGCTCGCGGCCGACATCCAGGCCCGGCTCACCCAGATCGAGATCGACGTCCGGGCCATTCACGAGCGCGCACAGGCGGAAGGCGAAAAACAGAAACGGGAGCTCATCGAGGCCGCGGAAGCCGAAGCCAGGAAAATCCTGCAGTCGGCACGCAACGAAGTCGATAACCGTCTCAAGCATGCCCGGCACGAGCTGACCGAATACGCCGGCGAGCTCGCCACGCAGCGCGCGGAGCAGATCCTGCGCGAAAAGGTCACGGACAAAGACCGCGAACGGCTCTTCGATGAGAGCGTCCGCGAAGTGGCGGAGGCGCGGTCATGATCCGCCGTTTCGCCAGACCGTACGCCCGCGCCGTGATGGAAGTCGCCCAGTCGCCGGAAAAAGCGGCGACGCTCAGGGACGAGCTGACTACCTTTGAGCAGGTCCGTAAGTCGTCGACTGACCTTCAGGAGTTGTACGCCAACCCCGGCATCGACTTCGATTCGAAGAACAAGGTCACCGGCGCGATTGCCAAACGGCTCGGCCTGTCCGAGCTCGCGGTGCGGCTGCTCGACGTTCTCATTCGCAACCGCCGTATCAACGACCTGAGCGACATCATCGCCGGCCTGGCCACGATGATCCGCGAGGCCACCGGCACGGTTGCCGCCGAGGTGCGCTCGGCCAGCAAGCTGTCATCGAAAGAAGAAGCAGATCTGCGGGCCATGCTCGAGCGCAAGGTCGGAGCGAAGGTCGACGTCGACATCACGGTCGATGCCTCGCTCATCGGCGGGTTTGTGGCAAAGATCGGCAGCGAGGTCTACGACGCTTCCGTATCCGGCAAGATCGAGAAGTTCCGCGAATCCTTAGCGTGATCCATTTTCGGGAGACTTTATGGCTGTAGATTTGAGAGCAGAAGAAATCACAGAGATTATTCGTCAGCAATTAAGCGGAATCGGCCGCGGCGTCGACGTCTCTGAAATCGGCACCGTCGTCTCCGTCGGAGACGGCATCGCCCGCGTCTACGGCCTCGATCGGGTCATGGCCGGTGAGCTCGTGCAGTTCCCGCATGACATCGCCGGCCTTGCTCTCAACCTCGAGGAAGATAACGTCGGCGTCGTGCTCCTCGGCGAGGCCTCGGCCATCAAGGAAGGCGACGAGGTCAAGCGCACCGGCAAGATCATGTCGGTCCCCGTCGGCCAGGCCCTCGTCGGCCGCGTCGTCAATCCGCTCGGCATTCCTATCGACGGTAAAGGACCGATCAACACCACCGAGTTCTACCCGATCGAGCGCCTGGCCCCCGGCGTCGTCGACCGCAAGCCGGTCAAGGAGCCGCTGCAGACAGGACTCAAAGCGGTCGATGCCATGATCCCGATCGGCCGCGGCCAGCGCGAGCTGATCATCGGCGACCGCCAGACCGGCAAGACCGCCGTCGCGGTCGATACGATCATCAATCAAAAGGGCAAGAACGTCATCTGCGTCTACGTGGCCATCGGTCAGAAGAAGTCGACCGTGGCCCAGGTGGTCCGAACGCTCGAAGAGAACGGCGCCATGGACTACACCATCGTCGTCAATGCCTCCGCGTCGGACCCCGCGCCGCTGCAATACCTGGCACCGTACGGCGGCTGCGCCATGGGCGAGTATTTCCTCTACAACGGCCAGCACGCCCTGGTGATCTACGACGATCTCTCCAAGCACGCCGCGGCGTACCGCGAGATCTCGCTGCTGCTCCGCCGCCCGCCCGGCCGCGAGGCCTATCCCGGCGACGTCTTCTACCTCCACTCGCGCCTCCTGGAGCGCGCCGCGAAGATGGCCGATGAAAAGGGCGGCGGATCGCTCACCGCGCTGCCGATCATCGAGACCCAGGCCGGCGACGTCTCCGCCTACATCCCTACGAACGTCATCTCTATCACCGACGGTCAGATCTTTCTCGAGACGGACCTCTTCCACTCCGGCGTCCGCCCGGCCATCAACGTCGGCATCTCGGTCTCGCGCGTCGGTGGATCGGCACAGGTGCGCTCCATGCGGTCGGTCTCGGGCACACTTCGCCTCGATCTCGCGCAATATCGCGAGCTGGCCGCGTTCGCCCAATTCGGCTCCGACCTCGACAAAGTGACGCAGGCGCAGCTCAATCGCGGGCGCCGGCTCGTCGAGATCCTCAAGCAGGGGCAGTATCGGCCGATGCGTATCGGCCTTCAGACCGCCTCGGTCTATGCCGGCGTCAAGGGCTTCCTCGACAATCTCGCCGTCAGCTCCGTCCTTCCGTTCGAGACGGCGATGCATCAGTACCTGAGCGATGAAAAGCAGGACGTCATCGAACGCCTCGAGACCGCTTCGAAGTTCGACGCAGACCTCGAAGGCGCCCTCCGCGCGGCCATCGAAGAATTCAAAGCGCAGTACGTCAAAGACAACGCAAACGCACTCGCGGCGTAATCAGACATGCCCAGCACAATCGATATCCGGCGCCGGATCCGCAGCGTCAAGAACACGCAGCAGATCACCAAGGCCATGAAGATGGTGGCGGCAGCGAAGCTCCGCCGCGCGCAGGAGCGTATGTTCGCCGCGCGCCCGTACGCGGGCGGCCTGCGCCAGGTGCTGGCGTCGGTGGCAACGCGCGTCGACATCAGCGCGCATCCGCTGCTGCAGACGCGCGAACCGGAGCGCAACGTCGTCGTGGTCGTCGTCACGGCTGACCGCGGCCTCTGCGGCGCCTTCAACGCCAACGTCATCCGCGCCGCGCAGAACTTCATTCGCGAGCACGCGTTTGAAGGCGTGGAACTGCTGACGATCGGCCGGAAGGCGAGCGACTTCTTCCGGCGGCGCCCGATTCCGATCCGCAAAAATGTTTTCGTCGCCCAGGCTCTGTCGCTCGATGTCGCGAAAGAGATCGCCGACAGCCTGATCAAAGACTTCATCGACGAGAAAATCGACGGTGTCTACGTCGTCTACAACGAATTCAAATCCCTCATCGCCCAGCACGTCCGCGCGGAACGGCTTCTTCCGATCGCGCGCGAGTTCGAGGCTGATCCGAACCGTCCGGCGATCGATTACCTGTACGAGCCCGGGCCGGAGCAGATCCTTTCGGACCTCCTGCCGAAACACATCGAGTTCCAGCTCTACCGCGTTCTCCTCGAATCGGCCGCTGCCGAGCAGGGAGCGCGCATGACGGCGATGGAAGCAGCCACGAAGAACGCGTCGGACATGATCAATTTCCTGACGCTCACCTACAACCGCATCCGTCAGGCGGCCATCACCAAAGAGATCATCGAGATTGTCTCGGGCGCCTCCGCCGCCCAATAGACAACGGAGAAGACATGGCAAACGAAGACACCACGACGCAGCGCACCGGTAAAGTGATCCAGGTCATCGGACCGGCACTCGACATCGAATTCGAAGAGGGTCATCTCCCGGCCATCTACAACGCCATCCGCATCGTCGACAACGGCGAGCTCGGAAAAGTGCCGATCGATGTCGTCGCCGAGGTTGCCAACCACATCGGCGAGAACCAGGTCCGCTGCATCGCCATGAAGCCGACCGACGGCATGGTCCGCGGCATGAAGGCCATCGACACCGGCGGCCCGATCATGGTCCCCGTCGGACGCGAGACTCTTGGCCGCATTCTCAACGTCCTCGGCGAGCCGGTCGACAACAAAGGCCCGGTCAACTCCGAGACCAAGCTCTCCATCCATCGGCAGCCGCCGCGGTTCGACGAGCAGTCGACCAACATCGAGATGTTCGAGACCGGCATCAAAGTCATCGACCTGCTCGAGCCGTACACCAAGGGCGGCAAGACCGGCCTTTTCGGCGGCGCCGGCGTCGGCAAGACCGTTCTGATCATGGAGTTGATCAACAACGTCGCCAAGGAGCATGGCGGCTTCTCCGTCTTCGCGGGCGTCGGCGAACGGACGCGCGAAGGGAATGACCTCTGGCTCGAATTCGCGGAGACCGGCGTCATCGTCCCCGGCGATCCGTCGAAATCGAAAGCAGCCCTGATCTACGGCCAGATGACCGAGCCGCCGGGTGCCCGGCTCCGCGTCGGCCTGACCGGCCTGACGGTCGCGGAGTATTTCCGTGATGCCGAGGGACAGGACGTGCTGCTCTTCATCGACAACATCTTCCGTTTCACGCAAGCGGGTTCGGAGGTGTCGGCACTTCTCGGGCGCATGCCCAGCGCCGTCGGCTATCAGCCAAACCTGGCCACGGAAATGGGCGAGCTGCAGGAGCGCATCACATCCACCAAGCGCGGCTCGATCACCTCGGTGCAGGCCATCTACGTTCCCGCCGACGATCTCACCGATCCCGCGCCGGCCACCGCCTTCGCCCATCTCGACGCGACGTCCGTCCTCTCGCGCCAGATCGCGGAGCTCGGCATCTATCCCGCCGTCGATCCGCTCGCATCCACTTCCAAGATTCTCGATCCGCGCATCCTCGGCGACGAGCACTACAACACCGCCCGCGCCGTGCAGGCGGTCCTTCAGAAGTACAAGGATCTGCAGGACATCATCGCCATCCTCGGCATCGACGAGCTGTCGGAAGAAGACCGCGTCATCGTCAACCGCGCGCGCAAGATTCAGCGATTCCTCTCGCAGCCTTTCCACGTTGCCGAGCAGTTCACCGGCATCAAGGGTCAATACGTCAAGATCGCGGACACGATCAAGGGCTTCCGTGAGATCGTCGAAGGGAAGCACGATGACATTCCGGAGCAGGCTTTCCTGCTCATGGGCACGATTGAGCAGGTGCTCGAGCGCGCCGAGCAGATGAAGAAAGAGGCAGCGTAAGGAAACCGATGGCCGACGTTCTTCCGACGAAGATCAACCTTACCGTCGTCACGCGCGAACGGAAAATCATCGACACCGAAGTCGATGAGGTCGTCCTGCCGGCGAGCGATGGCGAGATCGGTGTGCTCCCCGGCCACACGCCGCTTCTGACCACGCTGAAGATCGGGCAGATGCGCTACCGCAGTGGCGGAATCGTTCATCGGATGGTGCTGTCGTGGGGTTTCGCCGAGGTATTGCCCGACCGCGTCATCGTCCTGGCGGAGCGCGGCGTGCTGGCCAGCGAGATCGATCCAGCCGCCGCGGAAGCGGAGCGGATCGCGGCGGAGAAGGAGCTGCAGTACCTTTCCTCGCACGATCCCGAGTTCAACCGCGTTGAAGCTCGCCTGGAAGAGTCGGTGGCGATGATCGGCATCGGCCGCGATCATTGATCGAACGAACGGCGTTAAGCTTGCATTGCTCTGCCCGACTTGTCGGTCGATATGGAATCCTGGCTCGAGAGCTTTGCCACGACGAACTTTCGTCGTAGCAGCGATACGGCGCACGATCTCAAGACGCCGCTGAACGTCGCTGTGCTCAACCTCGAGCTGCTGCGCATGCGCGTTTCGAAACTCGCTGGAGGTGACGACGAGAAGGTCAACACCTACGCAAAGTCGATCGAGCAGGAGCTGCGGCGGATGGCGCAGATCTTCGATTCATTCTTCATCCTTTCCACGCCGCCGAAGGATGACGGAGAGCCGCGGGACATCGATCTTCGCCCGCTCTGCTCCGAGGCGGCCGGCCGCACGGGCTTCGAAATTGACCCAATCGACGGTTCATTCAAGGTTCATGGCCACGAGTCCAGAATTCGTCTGGCTCTCAAGATGTTTTTTGAAGGCGCGTCGCATTTGCTGATCATCGACGGCCGGCGGGCCACGGTAGAGAGAGGCTCCGGGCTTCTCACAATCGAGGTCACCGGACGTCACGCGGCAGAAGACTTCGAGTTGACGAAGGTTTTCAAGTTCTACAACACGGACGCGCTCGGTAACGCGGACCTTTCGCTGGCCGCCGCGCGGCTCATCGCCGAGACCTACGGCGGTGAGCTGAACGCCGCGGAGGATCGTGATAAGGTCACTCTCAGGCTCTCGTTTCCAGGTGAATGAATGAAGAAAGTATTGATCGTCGACGATGACCGGGCTACCAGCGCCGGCATGGCCGACGTGGTTGAAGAATGGGGTTACGAAGCAGAAGTCGCCGACACGGTTAAGGCCGGCTGGAGCTCTGTTTCCAAGATGGTGCCTGACGTCGCCATCGTCGATCTCAAGCTTCCCGACGGCTCCGGTCTCGATCTTTTGCACCGCATCAAAGAGACGTATCCCGATGTTTCGGTGGTGATCCTTACGGGCCACGCCACTGTCGACTCCGCTGTCAAGGCGCTCAAAGTCGGTGCCGAGGACTACGTGACCAAGCCCGTCGACCTCCCTCGCCTGCAGGTCATCCTGAAGTCGGTCGAAGACAAGCAACTGATGAAGCAGGAGATCCTCGAGCTTCGTCGCCAGTTGCAGAAGATGGGCGCGCTCGGCCATCTCGTCGGCAAGTCGCTCCGGATGCAGAAGCTCTTCGAAGAGATCGAGATGGTCGCGAATACCGACGCGAACGTCTTCATCGTCGGAGAGTCCGGCTCCGGTAAGGAAGTCGTCGCCAACACGATCCACTCCCTCTCCCGGCGCCGGGCGAAGCCGTTCATCGCCTTCAACTGCGGCGCGATCTCGCCGACGCTCATCGAGTCGGAGATCTTCGGTCACGAGAAGGGAGCCTTCACCAATGCCATCAAACGGCGTGAGGGCTACTTCGAGGTGGCCAAGGGCGGCACCGTCTTCCTTGACGAGATCACGGAAATGCCGATCGAGCTGCAGGTCAAGCTCCTTCGCGTTCTCGAAGAAGGGAAGTTCCGGCGCGTCGGCGGCAACGAGGAGATTTACATCGAAGCCCGTGTCATCGCCGCGTCCAACCGCGATCCGCAGAAGGCGATCGTCGACGGCAAGATGCGCGAGGATCTCTACTATCGGCTCAACGTCTTCCCGATCGAAGTGCCTCCGCTACGCGAGCGGCTCGAAGACATCCCGCTTTTCTCGCACTTTTTCCTTCAGAAGCTGAACGAAACCGAGGAGAAGAAGGTCGAGAACATCGAGGCCGATTTCATCGAGGCCTTGCAGCAGTATGAATGGCCGGGCAACGTGCGTGAGCTGCGCAACGTGATCAACCGCGCCTTCATCATGGCCCGCGGCAACAGCCTGACGGTGGAGTGCCTGCCGGACAAGCTCCTCAGCGCGCGGAAGCGGCGCGTGAAGAATGGCGTCACCATTCCCCTCGGACAGCCGATGGAAGAGGTGGAGCGTATCGTGATCGAGGAAACGCTCACGATGACCGACGGCGATCGCCGCAAGACCGCGGAGATCCTGGGAATCTCCTACAAGACGCTCTACAACAAGACGAAAAAATACAAGGCGGCCGGCGGCGGGGAAGACGACGAGGAAGAAGCGTAGGCCGGCACGGCCGCATCGCTTCTCTCCCGTATCTACCCCAGCCAAAATCTACAAGCCGTAGTTATTTTGGCCTTCTCGCGGCGCGGTGTTATCGTCCCCCGCTCAGATCATCCCGTCGCCTTCGTACGCGCGCGCATGATGCACGCGCGAGGAATTCCGGCGTCGGCGTGGAAGTTTGGGGCGTTCCGCAATGGCCAAAAACCTCGTCATCGTCGAGTCTCCCGCGAAAGCGAAGACGATCAACAAATTCATCGGCAGCGACTACATCGTCAAAGCATCCGTCGGACACGTCCGCGATCTGCCGAAGAGCGACCTCGGCGTCGACGAGGAAACCTTCGAACCAACCTACGAAGTGCTCGAAGGGAAAGAGAAGGTCGTCAGCGAGCTCCGTGCTGCCGCGAAAAAGGCCAGCATCGTCTACATCGCCTCTGACCCTGATCGCGAAGGGGAGGCAATCGGCTGGCACGTGATGAAGCTCCTCGGCACCGACGCCACCAAAGTCCGCCGAATCCTCTTTCACGAGATCACGAAAAACGCCGTCCGAAAGGCCATCGACCAGCCGGGCGAGATCGACATGAACAAGGTGAACGCGCAGCAGGCCCGCCGCGTTCTCGATCGCCTGGTCGGCTACAAACTCTCGCCCCTGCTCTGGGACAAGGTCCGGCGCGGTCTCTCCGCGGGCCGCGTGCAGTCCGTGGCGATGAAGATGATCGTCGACCGCGAAGAAGCGATCAAGGCGTTCCTCCCCGAGGAGTACTGGACGTTCGCGGCGAAACTGGCGGCCGGATTACCGCCGCAGTTCATCGCCAAGCTGACGAAGATCGACGGAAAGAAAGCGGACGTCACGAACGAGGAGCAGGCGCGCGTCATCGAGACGGCGCTGAAATCAGGCAGCTACGCGGTCGAGACGGTCGCCCGCAAAGAAAAGCGCCAAAGTGCCGCGGCGCCGTTCATCACCTCGACGTTGCAGCGCACCGCGTATAACCGCTTCAAGTATCCCGTGAAGCGGACGATGCAGATCGCCCAGAAGCTGTACGAAGGCAAAGAGCTCGGCTCCTTCGGTCACGTCGGCCTCATTACCTACATGCGTACCGATTCCGTCCGCATCAGCGACGATGCCATCGCCGAGGTTAGACAATATATCAGCACGAAATACGGCGCTGATATCCTACCGGAAAAGCCAAACGTTTATCGTGTCAAGAAAGCTGCACAGGCACAGGAGGCCCACGAGGCCGTCCGCCCCACGTCGCTCGAACATGATCCCGAGACCATCAAGGATCACCTCACCCGCGAGGAGTACAACCTCTACAAGTTGATCTGGGACCGTTTCGTCGCATCGCAGATGAAACCGGCGCTGTTCGATGTGACCGACGTCGACATTCGCAACGGCGCCTACACGCTGCGCGCCTCGGGTGAAGTGCTCAAGTTCGCCGGATTCCTGGCCGTCTTTCAGGATGCGTCGGTCGAAGGTGCAGAGGATGACGACGAGAAACCCGACAACAGTAAAGCCCTGCCTGCGATGAACGAGGGAGAGGCGCTGACTCTCGTGAACCTCGACACGAGACAGAACTTCACCCAGCCGCCTCCGCGCTATACGGAAGCGACGCTGGTTAAGGCGCTGGAAGAGAACGGCATCGGCCGTCCCTCCACGTACGGCTCGATCATGACCACGATTCAGACCCGCGACTACACCTACAAGTCGGACGGCAAGTTCTTCCCGACGCAGCTCGGCATGCTGGTCACGAAGCTTCTCAAGCAATCCTTCGGCGACATCATCGATGAAGGCTACACGGCGGAGTTGGAAGGAAAGCTCGATGAGATCGAAGAAGGTCGTGTCGAGTGGCACGAAGCGATGAGGGACTTCTCTCTGAAGTTCAACAAGGATCTCCTCCGCGCCGGCAAAGAGATGGTGGAGGTGAAACGCACCGGCGTAGAGACCGACGAGGTGTGCGAGAAGTGCGGCTCACCGATGGCCATCAAGTTCGGCCGATTCGGCGAGTTCCTGGCCTGCTCGAACTATCCCGAGTGCAAGAACACCAAGGAGACCGCGCGCGGCGACGTGGCCGAGCAACCCGAGGGCGAGTCGATCGTCTGCGATAAGTGCGGCAAGCCGATGCAGCTCAAACGCTCGCGCTTCGGTCAGTTCTACGCCTGCACCGGCTATCCCGACTGCAAGAACACCAAGGATCCTCGGCTGCTCAAAGCGGACATCCCCACGGAGCCGCAGCCGCCCTGTGAGAATTGCGGCAAGGAGATGGTGCTCAAGTCCGGCCGCTACGGCCCGTTCTTCTCCTGCTCCGGCTACCCCGACTGCAAGACCATCCGCAAGATCGGCGGCGGCAAGGGCTCTCCGCCGAAGCCGACCGGTGTGCCGTGTCCCAATTGCAAAGAGGGAGAATTGGTCGAGCGCCGCTCGCGGCGCGGGATCTTCTTCTCCTGCTCGCGCTACCCGAAATGCGACTTCGCGTTGAACAACCGGCCCGTGCCGCGGCCCTGCCCGAAGTGCGCGGCGCCGTACCTTCTGGAGAAGGAGACCAAGCGCGAAGGTCACATCGAGTACTGCAACAATCCGGAGTGCGACTACCGTGCGCCGATCGCGGCCCGGCCGAATGCAGCGAACGAATAGCATCATCCTTTGTGGTGAGTATTCAATCTGATTAATGACGTTGCGTTGCGTTCGTATTTCGTTTGTCATTTGACGCTGATTAACAGCGCCTATTAACGCGCCTCTCCTCCGCGCTACACTCCTGGGCCGGAGGTCCATCCATGAATTGCTTCTCCTCGCGCGCGTGGCGCTGCCTTGCCGCGATCTCGCTACTCGTCGCCACGGCGTCGTTCGCACAACCCGCTCTCAACGGCCCGATGCTACGGCAGTTCCTGCAGGCGATGCCCAAGGGGGGCGACCTGCACAATCACCTATCCGGCTCCGTCTACGCTGAGTCCTACCTCCGCTACGCCGCGAACGACGGGACCTGCCTCGATTCGCTGAAGCTGGCGATCACGCAGTGCCCAACGCCGGAGCAGATCGCGGCCAACCCTTCCCTCCCCGCGGTAATCGTTCCCGCTTCGACGGTTTTTGCCCCGTACTCTTCACTCTACGGCCAGATGCAGGACGCTCTCTCGATGCGCCAGTTCCGGCCGGTGCTGGAATCCGGGCACGATCACTTTTTCAACACCTTTGGCAAGTTCAGCGCGGTTTCCAGGGGACATGTGCCGGAGATGCTGACCGAGGATGTGTGGCGTCTTGCCAGCGAGAACGTCGACTACCTGGAGACGATCTTCGCCCCCGACTTCGGCAGAGCGCGCGATCTGATGAAGTTCACCAGGTCTGGGGAAAGTCTGGCCGACATGCGTGCGGCGATCATGCAGAGCGGGCAGGTTCCGCCGATCATCACCGCCGCCCGCGCCGTGATCGACGGTGCCGAGGCCCGGGTGAAAAGCGATCTTCACTGCGGCACGCCGAACGCCCAGCCGGGATGCGACTCCACCGTCCGCTATCTGTACGAATTGCATCGCGGAGTCCCGTTGCAGCAGCTTTTTGCGGAGATGGTCGTCGGCTACGAGCTCGCCAGTGCCGATCCGCGCGTCGTCGGCCTCAATCCGGTCATGCCCGAAGACAGCTACATCTCGATGCACGATTTTGACGATCAGATGAAGATGTTTGCCTTCTTCCATCAGCTCTACCCGAAGATTCACCTCACGACGCACGCGGGCGAGTTGTGGCCGGGATTCGTTGAGCCCGAGGGGCTGCGCCATCACATTCGCGACTCGGTCATGATCGCCAGTGCCGAGCGCATCGGCCACGGCGTCGACCTGACCTACGAAAATGATGCCGCCGGTTTGTTGAAGACCATGGCCAGCCGCGGTGTGGCCGTCGAAGTCTGCCTAACCAGCAACGACGTGATCCTCGGCGTTTCCGGCAAGGCCCACCCGCTGCGCGACTACCTCGCCGCGGGTGTCCCGGTCGCCCTCGCCACCGACGATCCCGGCGTTTCGCGGGACGACATGACGAACCAGTACATGCGCGCCGTGCAGGATCAGGGGCTCGACTACGCCACGCTCAAGCGCCTTGCCCGCAACAGCCTCGAATACTCCTTCGCCGAGGGACAGTCGCTCTGGGCCAGTCACAGCTACGAAGGATTCGCGAACGCATGCGCGGGCGAGAAGGTCTCATCGAAGCCTGCCGACCGATGCGCGGCGTTCCTTGCCGCAAATACGAAAGCGCGTATCGAATGGAGGCTCGAGGGACGGCTAAGGGAGTTCGAGGCGAGCTGGAAGTGAAACGTCTGACAGAAAACCGGTTACGGCCGGCGTAATCAGGTCGTAGTCGATCAGAAAGGTGTCGTGCCCGTTCGGTGATGCAATCCGCTCGTGGTGCACGGGCGTGCCGTTCGCGGCCATCGCGTTTTCGACGCGCTCGACCTCGGCGACCGGGAAGAGCCAGTCGGTATCGAACGAGACGAGAAGCGTCCGGCCGCGCCATTTCGCGAAGGCCGCCTGCAGCGAGCCGTGCTGCTCCTCCAGATCCATCTCATCCATCGCCGCCTGCACCCGGATGTAGGAATTGGCGTCGTACTGTGCGGCGAACTTCCGGCCCTGATACTCGAAATACGAATCGATCTCGAACTGCCGCGTGGCGCCGCGGCGTCGACGGCCGAATTTTGACTGCAACGCGCGCGCGGAGAGGTAGGTCATGTGTCCGACCATCCGCGCCACCTGCAGTCCGCGCAGCGGCTCGGGGTGGTCGTAGTAGTCGCCGCCGTTGAAGCGGGCGTCGCTCTCGATCATCTTCCTCCCGATGATGTGCCAGGCGATTCCCTGAACCGGCACCGCGGCGCCCGCGGCCATGGTGATGATGGAATCCATGAACTCGGGGTAGCAGGCCGTCCACATCAGCACCTGCATGCCGCCGAGCGAACCACCGGCGATGGCGTGCAGATGCTCGATGCCGAGCCTGTCGAGAAGGATCTTCTGCGAATGAACCATGTCTTCGATGGCCGGCCAGGGATAGCGCGAACCGTAAGGCTTGCCGGCAGTCGGATCGATCGACGACGGCGCGGTCGTTCCGTAGCACGAGCCGGGGATGTTCGCGCAGATCACGAAGTATTTGTCGAGATCGATTCCCTTGCCATGCCCGACGAGTCCATCCCACCAGCCCGGCTTCTCGTCTTCCGCATCGGTGTACTTTCCGGCGACGTGAGCGTTCGCGGACAAGGCGTGACAGACGAGGATGGCGTTCGACTTCTCGGCATTCAGCTCGCCGAACGTTTCGTAGCGGATCGTGAACGGCGCAATCGTCTGCCCATGCGTGAAACGGAAACCGTCGTCGAGAACGAGATCCTTCGGCGGGGCGGCAATCAGTGAGGTCTGCATCGGGATCGCGAAGGATCTCACTCCTGACGCTCGCGCTTCAACTGTCCTTCGTAAATACGCCGCACTTCGTCGATCGTCGAGATCTGCTCGACCGTCTTGTCGTCGCGAATATGCGCAATGCGAGGGAAGCGAAGAGCGAACCCTGATTTGTGGCGCGACGACTCCTGAATCCGGTCGAAGGCGATCTCGAGGACGATCTCCGGCTCGACCGTGTGGACCGGCCCGTACCGCGCCGTCGTCGTGGCCTGAAAGTGTTTCGTCAATCGTTCGATCTCCGCATCCGTGAGGCCCGAATAGGCTTTTCCGATGTTGACCAGCTCATGATCCCGACGGACCGCGAAGGTCACATCGGAGAGTACCGCCCGTCGTTTTCCATGGCCGTACTCGGCCGCGGTCACGACGCAGTCGAGAGTAGCCAGCGCCTTTTTGTACTTCAGCCACGACTTGCCGCGCCTCCCCGGTGTGTAGACGGAGTCGGCGGCTTTGACGACGAGCCCTTCATTGGCGCGCGCACGGGCGGCGTTGAAGAGCGCATCGACATTCGCGCCGTCGCGCGCTTCCGACTGAATCGTGAAACGGATCGCCTCCGGCCCGGTGCCGATGACATCTCTCAAGCGGCGCAGCCGCTCGCGAAGGGGCACCTCGAACAACACCTCGCCATCGACGAACAGGATGTCGAACGCGAAGAAGACGACCGGAGCGTCACGCAACAGCGCCTCGGACACCTTCCGCCGTCCGAGCCGCGTCTGGATCGTCGCAAACGGCAACACGCGGTCGCGGAAGGCGACGATCTCACCGTCGAGCACGACCGAATGGCCGAGCGTGCGCGCCGCTGACTCCAGTTCCGGAAAGCGGTGAGTCACGTCGTCGAGCGTCCGGGAGTAGATGCGCACTTCGTCTGCCGTGGCATGGATCTGCGCGCGGATGCCGTCGTACTTGTCGTCAGCGAATGCCTCCGCGCCGAGCATGGCTACGATCTCTTCGGGATCCTCCTCCGGCTGGGCCAGCATGAAGGCGAATGGATGGAAGAGATTCATTCGCGCGGATTCGAGCGCGTCCCCTCGGGCGAGCAGCGCCGCGGCGCCGATATCGCCGGTGAGCATGTTCGCGCGGCGCACCGCCGCGAGCGGCCGGTCGAACGCCTTGGCAATCGCGGCTTCGACCAGCCCTTCCTGCAATCCGATCCGAAACTCGCGAAGCAGGATCTTCAGCACGAAACGGACGCCCTGTGCGTCGAGTTTCCGCAGCAACGTAACGAGGACGGCTTTCTTGTCGATCGCTCCCGACGTCGCGGCCAGCCGTTCAAACGTCTCACCGACCTCGGCCAGCGTCACGGTGCGCGCCGGATCGTCGTCGAACAACTGTGCCGCCGTATCGCCCGCGTCGCCGTATTTTGACCAGGCAGCCCACACCTCGTCGGAAGGACGTCCGGTCACTTCGACCAGCGCCTCGGTCAACGCCGCGCCGCCTACACCCGCGGTGCGCTGGTCCTTGCGGGGAAAGGGAGAACCGGCAAAGAAGACCGCGGCACGTTCCAGCGACGCGTCGTCCAGCGTCACCAGGTAGTCTGCCAACAGCCGTTCCTTCTCCGACTTTTTCGTCGTCGCGGCAATGGCATTGGCGGTCCTGCAGAAGTCGTCAAGCATGGTTGCCGGGTCTCGCGGTGGCGCGGTCTCGCGGCAAGGACCATCTCATCACCGCGAGACCGCGTAACCTCGCAACCGCGAGACCGCCCGTATATGATCCCCGCCGCAAAATATCGCACTCAAGGGGCTTCGAATGAAAACGAAAGTCACAGTAGTCGGCGGCGGCAATGTTGGCGCAACCGTCGCCCAGGGAATCGCCCTCAAAGAGCTCGCGGACGTCATCGTCGTCGACATCGTCGAGGGGGTTCCGCAGGGGAAGACCCTCGACCTGATGGAGACCGCGCCGGTCGAGAAATACGACTCCATCCTTCGCGGCACGAATGGCTACGAGGAGACCGCCGGCTCCGACCTGGTCGTCATCACTGCCGGGTTGCCGCGCAAGCCGGGCATGAGCCGCGATGACCTGTTGTGGAAGAACGAAGAGATCGTTGCCGGCGTCACGCGCGAGATCGTGAAGCGCTCGCCGGATGCCATCCTGGTCATCGTCTCCAACCCGCTCGATGCCATGTGCGAAGTCGCGCGCCGCGTCTCGGGCTTCCCGCGCGAACGCGTGATCGGCATGGCCGGCGTGCTCGACTCGGCGCGCATGCGCGCGTTCATCGCCATGGAGCTGAACGTCTCCGTTGAAAACACTCACGCCTTCGTCCTCGGCGGACACGGCGACACGATGGTGCCGCTACCGCGCTACTCGACGGTTGCCGGAATCCCCATTACCGAGCTGCTCTCCAAGGAGCGAATTGATGCGATCGTCGACCGCACCCGCAACGGCGGCGCGGAGATCGTCAATCTTCTCAAGACCTCGGCGTGGTACGCCCCGGGCGCGGCCACCGTGGAGATGGTCGAAGCGATTCTCAAAGACAAGCGCAAAATCCTCCCCTGCGCCGCGTATCTCACCGGCGAGTACGGCTTCAACAACCTTTACGTCGGCGTGCCGGTAAAGCTCGGCAGGAACGGCATCGAGCAGATCATCGAGATCACCCTGACAGCCGACGAGAAGGCCGCGTTGCAGAAGTCGGCGGACGCGGTGAAGGAGTTGTTCGATACATTGAAGATCACGGCGTAGGCCAAGAGTCCATCCTGCGCGTAGACGCAGGATCTCCGGTGGCATCGGCAGGATGTGGGCCGGAATCGCGAGTGCCCATTTCGCGTCTTGAACCGCAGCCAGCGCGGGATCACCTGAGATCCTGCGTCTACGCGCAGGATGGGGTCGAAAGAACATGAAAAAACTCGTTATCGACATCGAGACCGTCGGCACGCCGTGGGAAGAGCTGGATGCTTACGTTCGCGAATACCTGATCAAAGGTCTCAGCGACGGCGACGCCGAAGAAACGCGGCGGGCCGGCGGACTCTCCCCGTTTCGCGGCCGCATCATCGCCATCGGAGTCATCAACATCGAAGACGGACGTTCCTGCGCCATGTACGAAGTGCCGGGACAGACGCAGCTCTCGATCGAGAAGTCCGGCCAGCGCACCTACATCTCGGGAAGCGAGAAACAGATCCTGGAGAAATTCTGGGAGTTCTTCGAAGGCGACTCGCGATTCATCACCTTTAACGGCCGGCAGTTTGACGGACCGTTTCTGATGATCCGCTCGGCGATCAACGGCATTGTGCCGAAGCGGGATCTCGTCGGCTACCGCTACGGCTTCCATCCGAACTGCGACCTGCGCGAAGCGCTCAACTTCTTCGGCACCACGAATGCCCGCCAGTTCAAGTTCAACCTCGATCTGGCCTGTAAAGTCTTCGGTGTTGAGACCTCGAAAGGCGAGGGACTTGATGGACGCTCGGTCGAGACGTGGTATCGCGCCGGGCGTCATCGGGAGATCGCGGACTACTGCCTCGATGACGTGCGGGCCACCTGCGAGCTGTACGAGAAGGTGGCGCCGTCGCTGCTCATCTTCAACAAGGAATTCCGCGAGGCCGAAGAGCGCGCTGTTCGCTTCCGGCGTCAGGCAGAATTGCCGCTGGCTCCGACGAGCGAGAGTCTCTTCATGGAGTCCGTGACGCAGACGTCGATCGCTCTTTCAGCTTCGCTCGACGCCGGGGAACCAGAGCCGGTGGTCACGGGCACGCATCAGGCGGCCGTTCTCGAAAAGCTAGTGCGCGCCACCGAGGAAGAAGAGGAGATTCCATCCGGCATCTGAGCGGTCAGCGTTTGCGGCTGCGGTGCTTGGTCCCATTGGAGGCTTCCTTCTTCTTGCCTCGAGCCTTTGAAGGCCTTTCCGGCGCGCTTTCTTCTGCCACGCCACCGTCGTCAGGAACCGCCCAGTGATCCTGGCGCAGATTCCGGCCCCCTTCGATTGTCCGCCGCGCTGCGGCGTACATGATCTGTGGACCCTGCGGCATCCAGTTTCCCATGATCAATACGCGTCCCGTTTCGAACTCAAGGCATTTTTCGAGAAGCTTCGGCGGAAGATCGTCCAACCCCAGCATCTCGCGCGTGATGCCCAGAACGGCGCCAGAACCGAGCTTCATAACCGCCTTGTTCTCGCACTCTGACAGAACCATCTTGTCGAGCTTGTCTGGTCGCTGACTGACCAGCAGGAGAAACAAGCCGTATTTGCGGCCTTCGGCTGCAATCGTCCGGAATTGCTCACGCAGCGATGCGTCTGGTTTGCCTCGAGGCACCTCGGGTATGACGTTGTGCGCCTCATCGACGACGATGAACGTCGGGACGCGATTGTCGGGCGAGGCCGTTAATGCGTCGTCCCATGCTTCTCGGGCGCGATCCCATTCCGTCGCCAGGACGGCGCTGATGGCGAGGAGGCGTGTTCCGGCGTCCTTGACGGAAGGCAGATCGACGACTTCGATTCGGTTTCTGGACTCCTCAGCCGTCCAGGGCGAGGCGCGTGGCAATGTCTGCAAAATTCCGGCGCTTCCATACTCCTGCGCGCGCCCGAAGTAGAACCGCTCGACAGCGGGCGACACGTACTCGCTCAGACTCATGGCTCGCTCGATGAAGCGGCTATAACGATCGCTCAGCCACGCGCGGCTTGCGATGTTCTTGCCGATCATGACCACCTCTTCCCCGTACTGCGACGGCTTGCTCAGCTTCTCGAGCGCGTAATCTCCCAAACCGGCGCGGATATCGGAGGCGCTCATACCGCGTGAAAGGCGAAACACACGCTTAGCCTCGTCAATGAGGTCGACCGTCTTTTTCGTTGACCAGTAACGCAACTCCACGAAGGTCGCGAGCTCCCGCACGAATGCGTGGCAGTGATACAAATCGCTTCGCAACATCGGATCGATATCGTCCGCAAGGAACGCCATCGACAGTGAGGGCCACCATAGCTGAAGCTGTTCGTAAGAATCGTCCCGATTCATCCGCTCCGTAGCGCCGATACGAACCCGAATTCCCATCTTCCGCCAACGCCTTTCGAATTCAGCTCGGCTCGGTTCGTGCGGCAACCTACCCTGCCGTGTCTCCCGATCGTAAGACGCCGCCTCCCAGAGCGCAGCGGTTTCGACCTCCTTGATTCTCCTAAAGTCGGCGTTCGGATCGAAGATCACGCACCGGGCGCGCGTATTGAGCGCGATCTCTTCGATTAGCCGCCCGAGGAAGAACGACTTCCCCGATCCCGACTGCGCGATGATCGCCGTATGGGCCGCCAGCAGGCGCGCGGGGACTTCGAGAAGGTCTTCTTTCAACTGATTACCTGCTCGTGCGCCGTCGTGCTGCCAGAAGCGCGGCTCACGCGTCGGCGTGACGTGCCAGCCCAGCGTCAATGTTCCCATGGTTTCACCCATCCACTAATAGGAGTGACGCAGGGGACACAATTCCTACCCAGCCTGCGTAGAATGCGCGCGTGAAGCTGTTCCGGGGGCGGATTTTCTCGCCGGTTGCCGATCCATTCACGGTCGATGCGGCGAAGTCGTACGTCTACTATGACGATGGCTATCTGGCCATCGATGGCGACCGTATCACCGGCGTCGGTGACTGGCGCAACGTTCCCCGGCAAAGCTCGAACCTTACCCAGCTAGGGCGCGACATCCTCATCACGCCGGGATTTGTCGACACGCATCTTCACGCGCCGCAGCTCGAGATGATCGGCTCTTACGGCGGCGACCTTCTCGAATGGCTGAACCGCTATACCTTCCCCACCGAGGCGAAGTTCAGCGATCCCAAGCACGCGGAGATGGTGGCCCGCGTATTCTTCGAGGAGCTGCTCCGCAACGGCACACTCTGCGCGCTGATCTTTTCGACGATCCACTATCGCGCCACCGACATCTTCTTCGCGGAAGCCGAGCGGCGCGGGTTCCGGGCGATCATCGGCAAGACGATGATGGACCGCAACGCGCCGGAGGCGTTGCTGGAGACTCCGAGGCAATCGTTCGAGGAAAGCCATGCGCTGCTGCAGAAGTGGCACAAACGGGGGCTGCTGCGCTACGCCATCACCCCACGCTTCGCGCCGACGTCGACCCCGGAGCTGCTCGAAGCGGCCGGTCAACTGAAGCGCGAGTTCCCCGACGCCTACGTTCATTCGCATATCTCCGAGAACCGCAACGAGGTGCAGTGGGTTCACGACCTCTTCCCCGAGGCCGAGTATGCGGATGTCTACGACCGCTACGGCCTCCTCGGCGAGCGGACAGTGCTCGCTCATGGCGTCCATCTGAGCGAGGAGGAGCTCGAATTGCTTGCCCGCCGCGGAACGCGAGTCGCCCACTGTCCGAACTCGAACCTTTTCCTCGGTAGCGGCCTCTTTCGTCTCCACCACACTCTCGACGCCGGAGTGGTGGTCGGCCTCGGCACCGACATCGGGGCTGGCACAACGCCGTCGATGTTCACCACGATGTCGGATGCGTACAAAGTGCAGCAGGTGCAGGGCGTGTCGCTTACCCCGTTCCATCTCTGGTATCTCGCCTCGCTTGGAGGTGCCCGCGCCCTGTCGATGGACGGGGAGAGCGGAAGCCTCGAGGCCGGCAAGTCAGCCGACTTCCTCCTGCTCGATCTCAAATCGACGCCGCTGGTCGCCCTGCGCAGCGAGCGGGCCTCTTCAATCGAGGATCTCCTGGCCGGCCTGATCTTTACCGGCGACGATCGCGTCGTTCGCGAGTGCTGGATCGCGGGTCAGATGGTGGCCGCGGTCTCGCATTAGGTGTCTGCGCGGCAGAACGATCGAGCGGAGATGGTGGCCGAGCCTTGGGCAACCTGCGCCGCCGGCCGTGCCGGCCCCGTGACTGGCAGCGCTCTTGCGGCGTCTAAGGCCCAGGAGGCCTCCATGAGAAAAATACGAGCGATCCTGGTGTTTGCGGCCCTTTCTGCTGTCGCCGCCTTCGGACAGGATCGTACTGTTTGGCGGACGAGTGCCGATGTTCAGGAAGGAGCCCGCGGAAGCGTTACCGGGACGGTTTCGGATACGGAAGCGGGGCGAAACCGCCTGATCATCACGCCGGATGATGCGCAGAACGATCGCATCCTCGTCGACACGGATTCCGTTTCGACCCAGTACAACGGATTCGGAGGGACGATCAACGGCGCCCCCGAGATCTTCGTTGGCTCGACCGGCTTCGACAACGTGCGTGTCGGCGACCGTGTCGAGGTGCGCGGAATGGCAACCGGCGGCGAGGTCGTTCGTGCGGAACGCGTGACGCTTCTGGGCCGGCCGGTGGATGCACCGCAGACCGGCGTCGGCCAGACGCGAACGCCCACGTCGATTTCCACTCCGACCGCGTCGGGAACGACACCGAGCGGCACGAGCCCCAACCGAAGCGGGCGCATTGAAGGCGTCCTGCAGCAAGTCAACGCCGAGGCGGGACGCCTTGTCATCGTTACCGACCAGCGTGAGGTGCTGACCGTGCGAACGCCGCAGGGGACGCCGGTGCGCTACCACGGTGACACGTATCGCGTTTCGAACCTCGAGGTTGGCGATCGCATCCGGGTCGAGCCGCAAGGCGGCGTGACAGCCAACGGTACCGAGGTTCGCGCCCGATCGATCGAGGTGATGCAGAGCGCTCAGGAGTCCGGCGCAGCGCCTACCGGTGTTGGCGGCGTGACTGGACGCGTGATGCGCGTAGACCGATCGGCGAACGTGATTCAGGTCGATAGCGGGCGCGGCACGACGATCGCGGTCGATCTGCGGAATGCAACCGATCCAGCCGGCAAACCAGTGAGGGCGCGCGATGTCCAGGCCGGTGACCATGTCGAGCTGAGCGGTTCCTACAGTGGAGGAACCTTCCTCGCCTCGACGCTTCGATTCACGGATGACAACGGAGCCCCCGCTCCGGCGGGCCCATCGGCACCAGAGCCTCCAACCGGCGACCTCGGCGTTGTGACGATCTATGGAACGGTGAGCCAGACACTCGCTGACGGCCCGCAGCTCGTACTGCGCGACACCCAGAACGGCAATCGGCCGATCCGCGTCTATGCGCTGGAAGACCTCCTCGTGCGTACGCGCACGGGGACCTACACGACGGCGACCCAGTTACGCCTGAACGATTCCCTCGTGATCAAGGCCTACCGCGACGGGGAAGGGAACTACATCGCGCAGACGATAAGAATTCGGTGAGATGGGGGGTCGGGAGTCGGGGGTCGGACAGGGCGATCTCCTACGACTTCCGATCCCGACATCCGACAACCGACAACCGACATCCGACAACCGACAACCGAACATATTATTTGGAATAACAAACCTCCTCTCAACGTCGAACTATGTGCGATGGAAAAGCCCGTTCGGCGCACTCTGCTTCCCGGCGTTTCGGACGCCGGAGCGCCCCCGCTCGTCGTCATCGACTCGCGCGTCGTCGTCGCCAGAGCACGGCGCCGCGCGATCGTCCGTGATGTCATCGATCTCCTACTCCTGGTCTGCGTCGACGGGCTTTTCCTACGCTGGCCGCTGGCGCATGTGCCGTTTCTCGATCGCTACGATTCGCTGCTCGTTCTTGTCGGCTTGAACGCAATGCTGGTCGGCTACGTCTGGCTGGCCCGCGCGCTGCCTCGCTGGACGGCGCGCCGCGTGGCGACGACCTGGTCTCTGCCGGAGCGGGCGCGGTTCTTCAGGCGCTCGTAGGGCTCGCCTTCCGGATCACGAACTTCTGCAACAGCACGCCGACGAGAAGAAGAGAGATCGTCAGCCCGAGCAGTGAGCCGACGCGATAGAGGCCGCCGAGCCGCGCCAGATCGTGCAGGAAGCACTTCAACACCGTCACGAGCAGCAGAATGATGGCCGCCACGCGCGAGGCGCGGCTGTGAAGCATCAGCCCGGCGATGAGCATGGCCACGGAGAACACGGCCCAGCCGATCGTGTAGGTCAGGTCCTGAGCGAGCGATGACGAGAAGAAGTTGAACGTCAGCGCCGGTCCTGTCGAGTAGAAATCGGCGATCTCGATGTTCACGAGAAGAAAGAGAAGGACCGTTCCGCAGGCGTTCGCGGCCGGCCGCGCCGCCCCGTATCGCTTCGATTCATCATCCGGCAGCAGCCACGCGGCGACGAAGAATGCGGCGGCGCTGACGAGATACGTGTAGAGGTACCAGTTCACGATCGCTCTGTGACTGGCCGGGTGATACGAGAGGACGGCTGGATTCACGGCCAGGCGCACGAACGCCGCCGCGAGCAGTGCGCCGGACCAGACCAGAAGGCCGCGATGGGGAATGCGCCGGAAAAGCCAGACCAGAGCTGCTCCCTCCAGCGCCCAGCCGATGGTGATCCATTGTTTGTCGAGCTGCAGGGGGATGGCGACGGTGATGAACGCCAGTGCGGCGGCTGCGGTCATTGCCAGACGTCCGAGAAGCCGCTCGCCCGTCGGTTCGATGCGGAGCAGACGCCAGACGAGCAACAGCATCAGTGCGGCCTGGAAGACGGGCAGCAAGCCGATCGCGTTGTCGTAACCGGCCTCTCTGATCGCGTGGCGCGCCAGGAGGAAGAACGGGATTCCGGCCAGCACCGCCGCGAGATACGGTTGAATGAATCGTTTCGCTTTCGTGCCGAGGAGCAACGGATAGGCGATGAAGAGCGCGTAGATGGCGCCGGCGAAGCCGATCTGCCCGGCCGGAGTTTCGGAGCGTGACAGGAAGGCGGCGACGCCTAACATCACCACCGCCGCTACCGCGATGTCATGCCATTCGGTCAGCCACGCCATCGAAAGCAGCGCGATCCCTATGACGAGGTGCGACGCCAGCAGCGAAGCGAACAGCGGAGTCGAGGAAACGCCGCCGGCGATGATGACCACAATATCGCCCGCGAACAGCGCCACGATCGCCGCGCCGCTGAAACGCCGGTCGATGCGGAACCAGATCAGCGCAAGGGCGCAGATGGCGATCGCCGCGAGGAATGCAACTACCGGCCACGGTGCTGCTTTCGCGTCTACTGCCCACACCATCAGCACGAGTTGTGACGCGGCCATCGCTGCCGTCATCAGGGTGTCGCGGCGAAGGAAGATCGCAGCGATGCCGATGGCCAGATCGAGCACGAAGAGCACCGCGAACAGTGGCCACGGTGGAAACGCCAGTTGTGGTTGTACGGCGACCGCGAACAGGAACAGGTGTCCGATCAGTCCGAGGTAGGTCGTACTGGCATCGCCGTCCTGCCCATGCCCGATGAAGACGCCGCCCGCTACCGCCAGCAGTGCGAAACCACCGATCATCGTGAGCGCGGCGAGAAGGGTTGCCGGCGTCAGAGCGTTCGCGCACCAGACCGTGATAACGATCCACGAAAGCACGATCGACGAGATGGCCAGGATGGTGCGCTGCGTCGACCTCGCCTCACTGATCGCGCCGATGTTGATGACCGCCAGGAGAATCGCCAGCGCCGCGAGCGCGTATTGCGCGATCGGGCCGGTGGTGAGAAAGAAGAGAACGCCGATCGAACCGAGGATGAGGCCGAGCATCGTCCATTGGGAGACGACATTCCGGCCGAGGCGGCGGGCAATCATGGGAACCGCCAGGAACAGTAGCGCGAACGCGGCGTAGATGATCAGGGCGGTCGTCAGACGCTCACGGGTCACGTTGTCGGCTGACCAGACTCCCTCCGTGGCGATGGCCAGGAACGCGCCAATCGCGTACACCGGGCCGGCCTCGTGCTTGATCGCGTACGCGGCGATGAGCGCGGCGAGTACGAACAGAGCACCGAATAGCATCATCGGTGACGACGCGGGAACCGGCATCGCCGCGAAGGCAGGGAAGAGCAGAAGGAAGAGCGGGGCGATGACGAGCCGCGGAGCCTGCATGAAGTGCGACAGTACGAGTTGCACGACGACGAATGCCGAGATCCAGACCAGGATCCACGGCCACGCCTCCGGCGTGTACGACGACGCCCGCCAGACGATCAGGACCAGCGCGATCGTCGCACCGCCGAGCAGGTGCAGCCAGGCGGGCCCGCGGAAGATGGCGATCACCGACAGGCCGGTACTGATGAAGAGCAGGAAGGTGAAGAGAACGTTGTATTGCACGCCGTAGCTCGACACCGCCGCCACGTAGATGGCGAAGAGCAGCGGCAGACCGGCCGAGGAGATGGCCGCAAGGTCGAAGCTGCGCTGCGCGTTGTCGGCCCGGCGCCGCAGCCAGAGCGTTGCCCCGGCCGCCGCGGCGAAGAGGATGAAGATCGAAACCGCCAGCGGAAGCTGGGAAGCCGTCAGGAACTTGCCGATCCAGCTCCACTCATAGATCACCGTGAAAACCACGCTGAGAGCCGTCAGCAGCGGCCAGCGCCGCTGGATGGCCACCCAGAGCAGGCCGACGTTGAGCAGCAGCAGGTAGGAGAAGAGCGCGATCGGTTTGTTCTCGCCGGTCGACAACAGCGCCGGCGTGGCGAAGCCGCCGACGAGGCCGAGCAGAGCGATGAAAACCGAGTCGCGCCGGATCGACAGCAGCACGGCGATGGCCGTGACGATCAGCATGAGCGCGAAGACGACGCCTACCGGCAGCAGGTGCCACAACGCATGGATGGCGAAGAGCGTCGCGTAGAGGATGGCGATGCCCGCGCCGTCCATGGCGTTCGCGGTGAAGCTGTAGTCGCGGGCAACGCGCAGTTCGCAAACCAGGAGCAGCACGATGCCGGTCACCATTCCAAGCGACGCGCGCACCATCGGGCTGAGCCAGCCATGCTCGACGGAGTAGCTGAGAAAGAAAAGCGCCGCCAGAACGAGCGCGATCCCGGCGATCCAGGAGAAGAGCTTCACGCCGATCAGCGACTCCCAGTCGAACGGCTTGCGGGGGGTGGACGTGGGGCGTGGGGGGATGGGTGCCGCGATGGGCTCCGGTTCAGGTTCGGGTTCGGCCACGAATGCGGCGATCGGTTCGGGTTGCGGCTCCGGAGGGCGCGGCACGATCATCGGCTCAGGCTCCGGCTCCGGCGGTCGAATGAAGATCACGGGCTCAGGTTGCCACTCGGGTTGTGGCTGGGGCTCGGGCTCAGGCGCCGCCGCCGCGGCCGCGTACGGCCTCGCCTCTCGATCGAGCCGTCTCCGTAGCTCCGCGAGCTCCGCGATTGCTTTGCTGGCCCGGCCCGAGGCCTGGATCGCTACGACGAACGCGATCACCGCGAATACGGCGACCAGAAAAAGCACGCAGCCTTGCATGGATAGGCAAAGGATACAGCTACAAGTGAAGAGCTCGGCGCTCCAGGCGTTGTCGGTTGTCGGTTATCAGTTGTCGGGACTGCCGGCCACCGACAACCGACAACCGACAACCGACAACCGATAACCTAACCTGGACCGACCGTCAGGCCTTTCGTGCCTTGGGCGCCAACAGTATTTCCCGCCCGACGAGATACAGCAGCAGTATCAGGACGATGAACGGGACGCACGACATGAGGTCGGCGTGCGCACCGGAAACGAACGGATTCTTGTCGGCGAACTTGTCGAGGCTGGCGTTGAAGTTCGTCACCCACGCCACTTTGTCCTGCAGACCGGCGATGAAGGCGATCAGGATCCCGGCGATCGCGCCGCCGGCGATGTACCCGGAGGCCATCAGCACGCCGGGGCTCTTGTCGCCCTCGGCCGTGAGCTGCTCTTCCGACAGGTTCAGGCCGCGGTACTTCTTGCGGACGTAGAGGTCCGACAGCCAGCGGATCATGCCGCCGATGAAGATCGGGCTCGACGACGACAGCGGCAGGTAGACGCCGACGGCAAAGGCGAGCGATGGGATGCCCGACATCTCCAGCACCAGCGAGATCATTACCCCGAGGAGCACGAGCCCCCACGGCAACTGGCGGTTGAGGATGCCTTTGATGATGTACGACATCAGCGTCGCCTTCGGCGCGTCGAACTTCTTCGGCGCCGCCTTGCCGTTGGCCGTGAACTTGTGCGTGCCGTTGATCGCCGGGTCGACGAGGAACTGTGGCGTGCCGCTCGGGTCGACGAGGAGCTCCTGTGCGGAGGCGCCTCCCGGAGGCGTGTAGTGCCAGACCAGGAAGTCCTTCCCCTCGTGGCTCTTGTGTGACAGCCCTGGCAGGAGCGACGGATCGGCGCGCAAGCCGGCGGGCCAGTTCTCGATCTGTCTGAGCGGTGCCCCTTCTTCGCCGGTCGTGGGTTCGGAGCTGATGCGCGGCAGCACGACGCTGCCGTTGTTATTGAGCATGAGGAGCAGCGGTCCGAGCACGAGTGCCGAGGCCAGCGCGCCAATGAGGATGGCGATCTGTTGATACTTCGGCGTCGACCCCACCAGGTAGCCGGTCTTGAGGTCCTGAGAGGTCGTGCCGCCGTTCGACGAGGCGATGCAGACGATCGCGCCGATCGACAGCGCCGTGACGTAGTACGTCGAGCCGGTCCAGCCGATCACGAGGAAGACCAGGCAGGTGATCAGCAGCGTGGCCACGGTCATGCCCGAGATCGGGTTCGACGAAGAGCCGATCTCGCCCGTGAGCCGCGATGACACCGTGACGAAGAGGAAGCCGAGGACGACGATCAGGAGTGCCGCCATCACGCGCGCCATCACACCAGTGCCGCCGTGGTACAGCGGGCTGGCCAGGGCGATGATGGCTACGAGGGCGAAGCTGCCGATGAGCACGATCTTCATCGAGAGGTCCTGGTCGGTGCGGACCATCCCCTCGCGCGCCGCGCTGCCGCCGCGCATGTCCTTCAGCCCTTCCTTGAGGCCGTGCCAGATCGTCGGGAGCGAACGGAGCATCGAGATGATCCCGCCCGCCGCCACCGCCCCGGCGCCGATGTAAAGGATGTAGGCGCTGCGGATCGCGTTCGGCGACATGTCCTTGATCAGCCGCGTTGATTCGGGTGCGAGGGGCGCCGCGAGTCCTGCGCCGAAGAACTTGATGGCGGGGATGAGGACCAGATAGGCGAGCACGCCGCCGGCGCACATGATCGAGGCGATGCGCGGCCCGATAATGTAGCCGACGCCGAGGAGCTCCGGCGAGATCTCAGCCGAGACCGAGCCCGCCGCGAACGGCGCTCCGAACACCCGCTCCGGCGTGTCCTTCCACCAGCGGAAGGCGACGTTCATTGCCTTGTAGATGAAGCCGATGCCGAAGCCGGCGAAGATGGTCTTGGCACTGGTGGCCTGCCCGCCGAGCTTCGCCATCTCTTCTTTGGCGCTGTCCGAGGCAGCCGCGATCGATTCCTCCGACGCACCCGCCTTCAGCACCTCGGCGCAAGCTGTCCCTTCGGGATACTTTAGCGTGCCGTGCTGCGCGACGATGAGGGCGCGCCGCAGGGGGATCATCATCAGGATGCCGAGGAGACCGCCAAGGACGGCCACGAGCATCACCCGTGTGAATTCGAGGTCGAAGCCGAGGATGAGGATGGCCGGCATCGTCACGCCGACGCCGAAGGCGATCGACTCGCCGGCCGATCCGGCGGTCTGCACGATGTTGTTCTCGAGGATCGTGGCGTCGCGCCCGCCGAGCTTCGAGAGGATCCGGAAGAAGGTGATGGAGAGGACGGCCACCGGGATGGAGGCGCTGACGGTCAGACCCACCTTCAGCACGAGGTAGAGCGAGGCCGCGCCGAAGATCATGCCCAGGATCGTCCCCAGGATGATCGGCAGCGGCGTCAGCTCCCGCAGCTTCGTCGCGGCGGGGATATAGGGCTCAAACGGCGCGGGTGCAGGGACTGGTACTGGGTACTCCTGTTCGACAGCGCTCATGAGGTCTCCTGTCCTGGAGAAGCTGGCCGTTACCGGTTCGGCCATGCATCGGGCGGGCCATTCTAGCATCGGAACTTGTGCGGTTTCGGGAGGCGGTATCATCCGACGATGAAGCGCATCGCTGCCGTTCTTCTGCTGGTCCTCTGCTCGGCGGCTCAGGGCGCCGCCGACGATCCGCTCGACGGCCCGAAGCGGATCTTCCACGACGATCTTCTCGACAATCTGGCGGGGAAGTGGTCGCTGACGCGGGAGATCCGCGGCAAGACGCAGCAGAACACCGTCGAGGCGGAGTGGCTGCTCAATCACCAGTTCCTGCGCATCCACATGAAGGACGTGGCCACGCCTCCCGGATATGAAGCGATGATCTTCATCGGCTACGACAACGCCAGCGAGCGGTATGTCGCACACTGGATCGACATCTACGGAGGCCGTACCAGCGAGACCCTCGGCTACGGGAAACGCAACGGCAACGCGATCGCCTTCAACTTCGAATATCCCGACGGACCGTTTCACAACACGTTCGCCTGGGATCCATCAAACAATCAATGGATTTGCCGGATGGAAAACAAGGATGCCGCCGGGAACTGGAAGCCGTTCGCCACCGACACGCTGCGCCGGGATTCGCAATGACCCAGCCCCACGAGCGCCTTCGCGCTGCCATCGCCGAGGCCTTTCCACGGCTCTCCGCGATCTCCGATTCGGATGCAGCGACACCACCAGCTCCCGGCAAGTGGTCGCCAAAGCAGGTGATCGGGCATCTGATCGACTCGGCGTCGAACAACCATCAGCGTTTCGTGCGGGCCAACTTCACCGATGACCTGATCTTCCTCGGCTACGACCAGGAGCGCTGGGTGGAGTTGGGACGCTACACCGAGGCGCCGTGGGAGTCGCTGCTAATGCTGTGGCGCGAATTCAATCTGCAGATTGCCCGTGTCATGGAGGCAACGCCCGATGCGGCCGCGAGCGCGCTCCGAACGCGTCACAACCTGCATCAACTGGCGTGGCATCCCGTCCCCGAGGATCAACCGGCGACGCTCGTCTATTTCATGAGCGACTACGTCGATCACCTCGAGCATCATCTGCGACAGATTCGTGGGCTCTCATGAGCTGATCCCCACTATCCGGAGCCAATGAGGCCCACTCCAAGATCACATCCGGATGGGGTCAAGATCAGGACTGACATCTTAAGATGACAACTGATGGGGTCCAGATCAGGATCGACCCGCCTCAAGATCACAACCGAGGGGGTCAAGGTCAGGATCGACCCACCTCAAGATCACAACCCGATGGGGTCAAGGTCAGGATCGACCCACCTCAAGGTCACAACCCGAGGGGGTCAAGGTCAGGATCGACCCACCTCAAGGTCACAACCCGAGGGGGTCAAGGTCAGGATCGACCCACCTCAAGGTCACAACCCGAGGGGGTCAAGGTCAGGATCGACCCACCTCAAGATCAAAACCGATGGGGTCAAGGTCAGGATCGACCCACCTCAAGATCAGATGTGTCACCGAAAGATGACGGACGTTGGCGTGACAAGTTCGGTCGAAGTCAAGAAGAGCCCAGTTCCGAAGTCCGCTTTCGCTTCGCGGTTCGAAAGGAACGGCCGCCGGTACGAGATACGTCCCGTAAATACTCTTAAACGGTTCAGGCAGGCACGCGGAGAGACTCGGGTTCCTCCGCGTCTCCGCGTGAAAACGGCGTTAGTCGAGACCGAGCTCGGTCAGATCCAGGAGTCGCGCGAAGTTCCTGACAGTCAGAATCCGCACCGTGGTTTTGTCCACGTAGTACACGATGCGGTGCGACTTCCGATAAACGATCTCGCGGTATTCCGGCAGGCCAATCTCCGGAACCATCCGGCCTGCTTGCGGAAAGGCTTCGAGGCGATCGACAGCTTCAAAGACGCCTTCCAGCCACGATCGCGCCGCCTCGGGTTTGTCTCTGGCGATGTACTTTGCTGCCTCGTAAGCGCGCTCGATGGCGAGCGGCGACCAGACGACTCTCAACGAGCAAGTCTCTTCCGAAGTTCTGCTTTCGCGTCCCGGTTCGAGACGCCGTGGCCTTCGTCGATCTGTTTTATCGACGTGCGTACATCGCTCAGAAGCTCAAGTTCTTCGATCAGCTCCTGATAGACGGCGACGTCCAGCAGGACCGCGGCAGATTCGCCACGCTGCGTAAGCACCAGCGGACGGCCGCTGGTCTTCACCTGCTCGATCATGCCCGCGGCGTTGGCTCGAAAGTCGGAGACCGGCTTGATGTCGGTGGCGATTCTGAGATGACGTTTCATCGTACCTCCTGACGTACGTCTGATTGTACATCAGGCGGCGGCGGTAACGCGAGCCAGATACCGCCCCGTAATACTCCGCTCATTCGCCGCGATCTCCTCAGGCGTCCCCACCGCGATCAGCTCGCCTCCGCCGTCCCCACCTTCCGGGCCGAGGTCGATGATGTGGTCAGCGGCTTCGATGAGCTGGATGTTGTGCTCGATGACCAGGACGGAGTTGCCGCGGTCGATGAGGTTGCGGAAGGTCTTGATGAGCTGGGCGACGTCGGTGTGGTGCAGACCCGTCGTCGGTTCGTCGAACAGGAAGAGGCGTCCGCTGTCGCTCCTGGACGACTCTGAGAGGAACGAGGCCAGTTTGAGCCGCTGCGCTTCGCCGCCGGAGAGGGAGGCGGTCGACTGGCCGAGGCGGAGATAGCCGAGGCCGACGGAACGGAGGGAGGAGAGCTTCTTCAGGAGGGCCCGCTTGTCGACGAAGAACTTCATGGCCTCGTCGACAGTCATCTTCAGGATGTCGTTCACGTTTTTGCTCTTGTACGTGACCTTCATGACCTGCTCGTTGAAGCGTTTGCCGCCGCATTTGTCGCAGATGACTTCAACATCGGCCAGGAACTGCATGTCGATGGTCACCGTGCCGGCGCCTTCGCAGACGTCGCAACGGCCGCCGACGGTATTGAACGAGAACATTCCCGGTGTCACGCCGTTCAGATTCGCCGCCGTCGTCTCGGAGAGGATCTTGCGCACTTCGTCCCACGCCTTCACGTAGGTGGCCGGATTCGAGCGCGACGACCGGCCGATAGGCGACTGATCGATGAACTGCATGTCGTAGATCCTGTCGGTGCCCTCAAGCATCGCCGCGCCGACGTCGAGTCCCGTGGCCCCGCGGACGTCGCGCTGGTAGCGGTTGTAGAGGCAGTTGCGGATCAGCGTCGACTTGCCGGAGCCGGAGACGCCGGTAACGGCCACGAACTGGCCGAGGGGGATGGTCACGTCGATGTTCTTGAGGTTGTGCTCTTTCGCGCCGCGGATGGTGATGGCGCCGAAGCTGTCGCTGAGCGGCGAAGGACGCTCCACGACGGTTGCCGGAATTTCAGACCCGCGGGGCGGACCGGTATACAGCACCGCTCCCCCGTGCTCACCCGCACCCGGACCGAGCTCGATGGTCTGATCGGCGCCGGCGATGATGGTCGGATCGTGCTCGACGACGATGACGGTGTTCCCGGCGTTGCGCAGGCGCTTGAGAACGGCCAGAAGCCGCTCGCTATCGCGCGCGTGCAGGCCGACCGTCGGCTCGTCGATGACGTACATCGTCTCGGTCAGCGAGCTGCCGAGGGCCGCGGCAAGATTGATCCGCTGCGACTCGCCGCCGGAGAGGGTTCGCGTCTGGCGGTCGAGCGTCAGGTAGGAGAGACCGACCTCGTCGAGGTAGGTCAGGCGGTTGACGATCTCGCGCCGGAGATGGCCCGACAGCGCCTCCTCCGATTTCGAGAACGGAAGGAACTCCCAGAAGCGCCGGGCATCGCGCACGTTCATGGCGAAGAGATCGCCGATGGTCAGCCCGCGGAAGGTGACGTAGGACGCCGATGCCTTCAGCCGCGAGCCATGGCACTGCGGGCACGGCTCGTAGCTGCGGTACTTGGCCAGCTTCACCCGGACGTGGATCTTGTACTTCTTGGTCTCCAGCCACTCGAAGAAGCCCTTGATGCCGTACCATTTGCTCCGCCCGTTGTAGAGCAGCTCCCATTGCTCGGCGCTCAGGTCTTTGACAGGAACGTCGAGCGGCAGCCGGTACTTGGCGGCGGCCTTCCGGAGGTCGTCGTAGCAGTCTTCGTATCCGGCGGAGTTCCACGGAGCAATCGGCATCTCATCGAGCCGCAAGGCGCGGTTCGGGATGACTTTCTCCATGTCGATGCCGATGATCCGCCCGTAGCCCTGGCAGTTCGTGCAGGCGCCGAGCGGCGAGTTGAAGGAGAAGAGATGCGGCGTCGGCTCGATGAACTCATTGCCGCACTTGTTGCAGGAGAAGCGCGAGGTGAATCGGTGACTGATCCAATTCCCGTCACCGCCGTCCTCGAGGATGTTCACGTTCCCCTTCGAGACCTCAAAGGCCTGTTCGATGGCTTCAGTGATCTGTCCGGTGCGCGCCGGATCGACTCGCAGGCGATTGATGACGAGCTCCAGCGACGTGAAGCCGCTCGTATCGGTCTCGTTGAGATCGCGCACCTCGCCGCCGATCCAGGCCCGGTAGTAGCCGGCCTTGACGAGCTGGGTCAGCACTTCCCCGCGGTTTTCCTTCTCGAAGAAGATCGGAGCGAGAACGACGACCCGCTTCCCCTCCAGCGACTCGGCGATGGCTTTCGTGATCGATTCCGGCGTCTCGCGGCGCACGGTGACCTGGCAATCGGGGCAGATCGTCTCCCCCGCGTAGGTCATGAACAGCCGGATGTGGTCGGCCAGCTCGGTAGCGGTCGCGACCGTGGATCGCGCGTTCTTGACCGTGTTCCGCTGCTCGATGGCGATGGCCGGGAGGATCCCGGTGATCTCGTCGATGTCCGGCCGGTCGATGCGCTCCAGGAACTGCCGCACATACGTCGACATCGATTCGACGAACCGCCGCTGCCCCTCGGCATAGAGAGTATTGAACGCCAGCGACGACTTGCCGGAACCAGACGGACCCGTCAGTACCGTTAGCTGGCGCTGCGGGATATCGACCGAAACGTTCTTGAGATTGTGCGTCCGCGCCCCGCGAATGGAGATCGTGCGTGAGGGCATGTCGAGGTGAGAACGTGTGCCGGGTGGGTGGTGTTCCGTGTTGGGTTAGTTGGGTTGCTGGGTTGCTGGGTTGCTGGGTTGCTGGTTACAAGTGACTTGCGTCGGCAGCAGCCCTGCAACCTAGCAACCTTGCAACCTTCATATCCTGACGTTGTGCCGCTGGTAGAAGTTGTAGTCCCCCAGCCTTGCCCGCAACTTCTGCACGACATCCTCGGGGAGCCAGGCATCGCCGGCGGTGACGTTGGTCTCGACCTGGTGGATGTTCTTCGCGCCGGGGATGGCGGTGGCGACGGCGTCGTTGGCCAGGACGAAGCGGAGGGCACCTTCGATCAGGGTACGGGCCGTGCCGCCGATGATCGACTTCACTTCGTCGACGCGGTGAAGCGCTTCCTGGAGCCGGCGCGGCGTGAGGAAGTTCTGGCGGATGTCGTCGGTCGGGAACGTGCTGTCGATCCGGAACTTGCCGGTGAGGAGGCCGGAAGCGAGCGGCACACGGGCGATGATGCCGTAACCCTTTTCCTTCGCCATCGGGAAGAGCTCCTCCGCCGGCGCCTGGTTGAGGATGTTGTAGAGCACCTGCAGCGTATTGCCCCATCCTTGCCGCACCACCTCGAGACCCTCCTCGGGATTGGAGACCGAGACACCCCAGAAGCGGATCTTGCCGTTGTCCTGCAACCGCTCCATCGCGTCCTGGATCTCTTCGCGGCGCAGGTCGTCGATGGTCGGGTTGTGAACCTGGTAGACGTCGATGTAATCGCTGCGCAGGCGCTTCAGAGAGCCGTCGACGGCGACGAAGATGTGCTGTTTCGAGAAGTCTTTTTTCAGCTCGCCAGTCGAATTGCGGACGACGCCGACCTTCGTAGCGATGATGACGTCCTCCCGTTTGCGCGAAAGGACGATGCCGAGGAGCGACTCGCTGCGGCCGAAGCCATAACTGTCGGCCGTGTCGAAGAAGGTAACGCCGAGGTCGCGGGCGCGCCGGATCGCGGCAAGCGACTCTTCATCGGTCGTCCGTCCCCATCCCAGTGGAGTCCCCGACGCTTCCGATGGACCGCCGATGGCCCAGCCGCCGAAGCCGATGGCGCTGACTTTGATACCGGTCTTCCCGAGCTCGCGGTACTGCATCGCCCCCGATTCTAAGTCACTGCTGCGGCTGGAGTGTGACGTTGATGACGTGCGGGTCGTGGTCGTACATGGCGCCGGTGACGCGATCGACGACGAATCCGGCGGCACCGGCGAGACCGACGATGAGCCATCCGTTAGCAGTCGAGCCGTTAGCCTGGAGACCTTCTGAAAACAGGTAAATCGGCAGTCCGAGTGTCGGAGCGAAATTCAGCCAGTACGCGGCGGTAAAACCGCGCTCGATCTGCACGTTCTGCGTCTTCATCCCGTTCTTCTCGATGTTCACGTTGCAGCCGTCCGCTTTCCGCGGAATCGTCAGGCGCGCCGGCGTCGTGCCGCTGGCGGAGATATTGCCGGCGCATCGGATCGTGGCGGTGGCGCCGGACGGACTCGATTCGACGCTGATCACTTCATGGGATCCGTGCGAGATCGTGGCGCATGACGAAAGAAGGCAGCCGATGAGCAGCAGCGCAACATAACGCATATCGTTTTCCTTTACAGGCGGACCTGTTTTACCTCAAGGATGGCCTGGAAAAAGCGGAGTGCGTTCATGGTATCGGCGTCCAGCACGGAGTCGATGGTAACAATCGCCAACGCTTTGCCGCCGCTGGCCTCGCGTGCCAGGTTGTATTCGGCGATGTTGATCTCGCGTTCGCCGAGGATCGTGCCGACCTTGCCGACGACGCCGGGGACGTCCTTGTTGATGATGTAGAGCAGCGTCCCCTCCGGTTTGAACTCCACCCGGAAGTTGTTGACCGAAACGATGCGCTGATTCTTCTCGCTGAACAGCGTCGCCGAGACGCAGGTCTCGTCCGTGGCGGATGAGGCGCGGAACGTGACCAGATTCGTGTAATCGACAGGCATCGGATGCGTCGTCGCGGCGATGGCGATGCCGCGTTGCTGCGCGACCTGCTCGGCGTTGACGAAGTTGACCGACTCCGAAAGGTGCGTCGTCAGCATCCCTTTCAGCGCTGCCACGGAGATGATCTTCGTCAGATGTTCGTCGATGCCCCATAGCTCCACCGCGGCGCGCGTGATGGGACCGCTGATGATCTGGGAGGCGAAGAGGCCGAGCTTTTCCGCCATGTTGATGAGCGGCGCCGCATCGGCGTCGGCCAGGCCCTCGAACGGCAGGTTGACCGCGGAGACGAAGATCGAGCCGCGCAGCGCGTCGATCACCATCTCCGCCGTCTGCACGGCCACGCGGTCCTGCGCCTCGATCGTATTCGCGCCGATATGCGGCGAGAGGATGATGTTCTTCGCCGTAAGGAGCGGATTGCCCTTCGGCGGCTCTTCGACATAGACGTCGATCGCGGCGCCGGCGATCTTGCCGCTGTTCAGCGCATCGGCCAGCGACTGTTCGTCGTAGATACCGCCACGGGCGATGTTGAGGACGACTACCCCCGCTTTCATTTTGGACATTTCCGCCGCGCCGATCATGCCGCGCGTTTCATCCGTCAGTGGTGTGTGGACGGTGATGACGTCCGCGCGTGCCAGGAGATCGTCGAGCGAGACGCGCTCGGCGCCCACTTTCTCAAAGACGCTCGGCGGAATGTACGGGTCATAGGCGATCACGCGCATGCCGAAGGCGCGTGCACGGATCGTGATCCGTGTGCCGATGCGCCCCAGGCCGATGATTCCGAGCGTCTTGCCATCGAGCTCCGTGCCGAGGAACTTCGAACGGTTCCATTCGCCCCGCTTCACGCTCGCATGTGCCTCGGGGATGTTGCGGCAGAGGGCCAGGAGCATGGCCATGGTGTGCTCCGTGGCCGACATGATGTTGGCCGTCGGCGCGTTGATGACGAGGATGCCGCGCGCCGTGCAGGCATCGACGTCGACGTTGTCCAGACCTACCCCGGCGCGGCCGATGATGCGTAGCCTCGTCCCCGCATTCACCAACTCCTCGGTGACGGCCGTTCCGCTGCGCGTAATGAGCGCGTCGGACTCGGAGACCGCTTGCAGAAGCTCGGCACCCTCGAGGCCGGGCCGGTAGTCGACATCCATATCGCTCGCCGCGCGGAGAATGGCCAGCCCAGAATCGGCGAGCGTGTCGGTGACGAGGATGCGGAATGTGGTCTCGGTCACTCGTTCACCTCATCGACGTTGAACGTGACTGTTACAAGTCCATGCTGCTGGGACCACTCGAATAACTTGTCGTCAAACGGAGCAAAGGTCGTTATTTTCTTGACGGGTATGAGGATAGCGTGACGCTTAGCGAGCTCGTCGTCGAGTTCAGATTCTGTTGGCTTTGCACTGGAAGTGATATACGGCGTAGTGAACGCGAGAAGGCCGTCGCCGCTATTGCGACGGCCGCCTCGTAACTCTGTTTACTCCGGAGAGGATTGACATGGAGAAACAGCAAGAACGCCAAGTAGCCAGGCACGAGCCAGACCGCAAGCTCAGCAGCGGGCAAATCGTTAACCTAGTTTCTTCTGTGGTCTTGCAGCCGTCGTCGTGCGTGGTTGACTCGCCGGCTTCAGGATTCTGACAATCGTCGGCCAGTTTTCCTTCATGACTTTGCCTGCGTCAACCTGCCGAGAACCGTCTTCCCGCACTCGAAGTTGCTTCAACTTGGTGTTGCTCATGTAGCTAATGATATGACGAAATCGTGCCCGATCTGCGTCGAGTCATTCGGCAGCGACCTCGTCCAACGCGTCGAGCATGGCGTTGAGATCGTCGAGTTGAATGTCTCCCATGTGCCCGATGCGGAACGTGGTCGCTTTCCACTTCCCATAGCCGCCGCCGAGTGTGAAGCCGCGCTTTTTCATCTCGGCGCGGATTTCATCGGGCTTGCGATTGGGAACGAGCGCGGAGACGGTGGCTGACGCATACTCCGGATCGGCCGCAAGCTCCGCGTAGGCGGCCATGCGGCGAATCGTCGTGTCGCGCATGTCCTGGTGGCGGCGGTAACGGGCGTCCAGGGTCTCGACGTTGATGATGTCGTCGAGCTGTCTGGCCAACGCGTAGAAATGCGGGATTGACGGTGTGCTTGGGACGTTTCCCTCGTCCGCGTGCTTTTTGTAATTGAGAAAGTCGAGGTAGGTCCCGCGGTACGGCCGTTTGCGGCACCGCTCGAGCGCGCGTGCGGAGACGGCGAAGACGGTGATGCCGGGCGGGAGGGCAATCCCCTTCTGCACGCTGGCCAGACAGACGTCGAGTCCCCATTCGTCGAACTGCACTGGGATCCCGCCGAGCGACGAGACCGCGTCGACGAGAACGAGCGTGTTGGGCGACTCCTCGTGCACGACGCGCGCGAGCGTGGCAACGTCGTTCGTGACGCCGGTCGACGTCTCGTTATGAGTAAGCGTTACCGCATCGTAGTGCGTGCGCCGCGACGTCAGATGATCGGCCAGCCTTTCGGGATCGACGGCATTTCCCCAGCCGGCGTTCAATTGATCGACCTCGAGGCCGAGGGTCTGGCCGATGGCCAGCCAACGCTCGGCAAATGCGCCGCAGGTCGTTACGAGCACGCGCCGCGGCACGCAGTTCGTGAGCGCCGCCTCGAGGATGCCCGTTCCGCTGCAGGCGGCCACGAATGTGTCCTGCGCCGTTCCAAAGAGCGGCTTGAGATTCGCGACGACGCGCACGAAGAGCTCGCCGAACTCCGCCGATCGATGGGCGATCATCGGCCGGGTCATCTCCTGCAGGATTTCGGGTCGAACCCACGTCGGGCCAGGGACGAAGAATTTGGCGGCGGTCATAAGAGATAGCTCAGCAAGTCAGGCAGACTGGTGATGTAGACGTCCGCATTCTCCTTCACACGCGGGCGGACGACAACGCCGCCGAAGCCGATAAAGAGATCGACGGCCGGCCTGGCTTCGAGATCGCTCGCCCCATCGCCGACAAACGCCGCTTTTCCGTGCGAACGGGCACGGATGTCGCGCACCACAAGCTCCTTCCCGCCGGGCCGGGTGAGAAAGGAACGGCGATCGAAGTCTTCGTAGCCGCCGATCGCATCAAACGTCAGCGCAACGGCATGCACGTTTCGGCGCGGAATCTTCAGCTCCTCCGCAAGGGGAAGCACGGCCTGTTGGATGCCGGCGGTCACGAGATGGACGACTACTCCGCCGTTCTGCAGTGCCACAATGGTCTCCTTCGCGCCGTCAACGAGCGAATGGACGTAGATCGACGCAAGTTGCGCAACCTGTTCACGTCCCGGCCGGATCCTCTCCAGACGCGTTGCGTACACCTGATCGAGCGGGATCTCTCCGTTCATCGCGGCGCCGGTGAGTCTGGCGATCTCGGGATCGCCGCCGGCAAGCACGTCGATTCCCTCGATGGTGACGAGGGTGGAGTCGACGTCGAAGAAAGCGAAGCGGTAGGTCATGGTTGCTGGGTTACTGAGTTGCTGGGTTACTGGGTTGCTGGGTTGCTGGGTTACTGGAAAGGCTGTGCACGCAGCAACCAAGCAACCCTGCAACCCTCTCAATCACGAGCAACCACCCTCACCAGATCGCCGAACCTCTCCAGATAGTGATCCGGCTTCGCCGCCCGCAGCGCCTCGGCTGTTGATGATCCTGTGGCGACGACCGCGACATCGATCCCGCTGTTGCGCGCGGCGTGGACGTCGATCGGCATGTCGCCGACAAAGAGGGCCTCGGAGGCAACGCAGGAGGTCGCCTCCAGCGTGTGAAGGACGTGTCGTGCTTCCGGCTTGCGCGCGCCGGCCAGATCGGGGCCGACGATCGCGCAAAAGTAGGGCGCCAGCTCCAGGAACGTAAGGATCTTTTTCGAAAAAGAAGTCGGCTTGTTCGTGCAGACGGCCATCAACACTCCGAAGCTTTGCAGTGTGGCCAGCGTCGTCTCGACGTCGGCCAGGATCGTCGACTCTTCGCAGCAGATCTCGTCGTAACGCGATTCGAAGGCGTCTTTCACGCTGCGCGGCACCTCATCGCTGCCGAACGCGCGGCGGAGGAGGGTGTCGAGACCATCGCCGACGAAGTCACGGATGCGCGCGGCGCTCAACTCGTGGAGGCCATGCTTGCGCCTCGCAAAGTTGACAGCCTCCGCAAGCGCCGCGTACGAATCGACGAGCGTTCCGTCGAGATCGAAAAGGATTGCGCGGTAACGAAGCGGTGGCAAGGTCATGCCCGAGGGCAGATTCTATCGCCGCGCCCGCGCCGGACGTGGAGAATGGCGGGATGAAACGTGCGCTGGCTGCGCTGCTCTTTCTCCCCCTCCCTCTATTCGCGGCTGAAGGCAAGATCGTCATCGGACTCGAAGCTCTCGGCGATTCGCAGCAGGGAGGCGTCGTTACGCGCGTAACGTATCGCTTCACGGTTCCGACCGACGCGCCCTCCGGGGTGCCGCTCGTCATCACCGGATCGATCTCGCAGAACGGTGAAGTCCTGAAGCGCTTCCGCTATCCCCTGTCGGAAACCACCACCAGTCCGCTGACGTCCGTCCAGACTCTGCCGCCCGGCGAAGTGGAGGTCGAGGCGCGGCTCATGGTACCGCTCGAAGAGCAGACGCCGGTGATCCTGGCCAAAGCGACGCAGAAGTTCACGATCGCCAAGACAGACAAGGTCTATGTCGCTCACGAAGGCGACAACGCCGAAGCCATCCTCGCCGAGGGAGTCGTTCCGGAGGCAAGCGGCACCGTGAGAATCATCGCCCCGAGGCGTGACGTCGCTCCGAACCTGTTCATCGTCGAGGTCGACGTGCAGCCTCCGGTCACGCGCGTCGAGTTCTGGGTGGAAGGCAAGAAGATCCTGGCCCGCAACGCTCCCCCCTACCGCGCGGAGCTCGACCTCGGCGCACTGCCGAAGCGGGTCGAAGTGCGCGCTGTCGGTTACGACGCCCAGGGACACTACATCGACGCGGACTCGTTCGTCGTCAACGAGCACGAGACGCCGCTCGAGGTGAAGATCATCCGAACCGTTACTCCTGACGATGTCTCGCACTTCAAACTAAGCGTGCAGAATCCGAAAGCGACGACGATCAAGTCGGCGGTGTTTTTCGCAGGGCAAAAGAAGCTTTACGAGTGGCCAGCTCCGCCGTACGCGATCGACATTCCCAACTCGAGGCTGCGTAACGTCGAGTTTGTGCGAGCCTCCGTGACCGACGAAACGAATTACGAGGCCAGCGACCTCCTCTTTCTCAACGGCCAGCGTTTCTCCGAGGAGATCGAAGTGAACCTCGTCGAGCTGCCGGTGATGGTCACAGACGCTTCCGGCGTGCCGGTGACCGATCTCAAGGAAGCAGATTTCAGCGTCTTCGAGAACGGCAAGCCGCAGAAGATCACCACGTTCAATTACGCTTCGAACCTCCCCATCTCTGCCGGCGTGCTGATCGATCATTCGGGAAGCATGAAACCGCGGATGGAGCAGGCGAAGTCGGCGGCGCTGGAGTTTTTCAAACGGATCATGAAGGGGGGAGACCGCGCCTTCGTGACCGGCTTTGCCTTCGACGCCACATCCGGCTCGCCGTTTGTGACGGACGTGTCATCGCTCGAGTCGCAGGTGCGCGCCATCCCCGACGCGAGCGGCGGCACGGCGCTCTATGACGCCATCGTCACCGGCCTCTATCGCTTCCGCACGCTCCAGGGGCGCAAGGCGCTGATCATCCTCACGGACGGCGAAGACACGACGTCGCGGACGACATACGAGGAGATGCTGACCTACGCCCGCTCGGCGCGCGTGCCGCTCTACTTCATCGGCGTCGGGCTCGGATTGTTCGACGCCGGCGGCACGTCGAAGATGAGAGCGCTGGCCGCGGAGACAGGCGGCATTGCCTACTTCATCCACGACATCAAGCAGATCGGGGAGACCTACGCCCAGCTCGAGAAGGATCTTCGCTCGCAGTACCTGATCGCTTACAACACCCAGTCGACGACAAAAGACCGCACGTACCGAAAAGTCGACGTGAAGGCGAGCCGCCCCGGAACGACGGTGCGGACGATCCGTGGGTTCATCCCGTAATGCGCAGGGCGGCCACCATCCTTCTGGTCCTGGCGGTGGCCTGTACGCCGCCACGCCCGCGCAACCGGTATGGGCTGGCCGTCGACGTCGATCTCCGCGGCGCGCCGGTGACATTGCTCCACTTCTGGGCGGCGTGGTGCGGACCATGCCGCGAAGAGTTGCCCCGGTTCGTCGCCTTCGCCGCCGAGCACCACATGCGAGTGGTGGCCGTCTCCATGGATCGCAACTACCCGTCCGCGGAGCGTTTTCTTCGCGAGCACAACATCGAGATGGAAACGCTGATCGACGACCGTGGCCGCTTCGCCGCGAAGAACCACGTGCGGGTCATCCCGACCACGATCGCTTACGACGCGGAGGGAAAGATGATCGATCGCTTTGATCAATCGGTGGATTGGAGCGATCCGGCGATTGCCAGGAGAGTTCTGCGGTAAGCCGCATCAACTGCGCGCTTCGCGCGCGTTGTCGGTTATCAGTTGTCGGTTGTCGGCAGGGGCGTGCCAGCCGGCGCAACGAACTGATAACCGACAACCGATAACTGACAACTCTCACCTCGTTGCGCGCGCGTTGCCGGTGCTTCCCAACTTCTACGGGTACATCCTCTTGTACGTCGACGCCAGCATCACCACATGCTTCACGTACGTCCGCGTTTCGCGGTAGGGGATGGCCTCGATGAACTCGTCCATCGGTTTGCCGGGTGCCGCGCGGCGCCACTGCAGGACGCGGCCCTGGCCGGCGTTGTAGGCGGCGATGGCCAACTCGTCGCTGCCGTTGAAGAGGTTCACCAGCATTTTGTAATGGGCCGTGCCGAGGCGGATGTTCGTCTCCGGATTGTCGAGGTGCGGCGCGATGTGGATGTTTGCCGCCAGCTCGCGCCCCGTGGCAGGCATGAGCTGCATCAGCCCCGTCGCGCCGACGGCCGATTTTGCCCGGGCGTTGTAGTAACTCTCCTGGTGGATCAACCCCATGATCGCGTACGGATCGACGCCATTCTTGCTCGCATACTTGCGGATCCAGTCGTCGTACTTCAACGGGTAATACATCTTCAGGAAGTACGGTGGAACGGAATCCTGCTCCACCGTGGCCAGCGCGGGGAAAGCGCTGCGAAGCGCCTTGAGCATGGGAATCGTGTTCCCGGAAGCGTGATAGAGGTCGGCCAACAGAGCATCGGCGAACTGCTGATTTCCGCGGCCGCGGTTCTTGTCGATCTCCTGCTGCGCGTCGCGAAAGTCGGATAAGGCCGTCAGTTCGTATCCGAGCCGCAGCTCCTTCGGCATGTTCTGTTCGGCGATGTCGCGCCAGTCAGGACGATTGGCCGCCAGTGGATTGGCATTCGAGGCCTGCCGTTTTGCGCCGCGCTTCTCCGCCTCGATGGCGTAGATGTCGTCGTACGGTGCGGAAGCCAGATCGTGATACGTCGCCGCCGCTTCGGCCTTCCTGCCGAGCCTCTCGCCACAGCGTGCGTACCAGTACATCGCCTGCCGCTTCGTGTTCGGACTGCGGTAGGAGTCGCGGACGAAGGCGAGCAGATCGCGCGCGCCGTTCAGGTCGCCGCGCGCGTACGCGGCCCAGGCCTTGTCCCAGAAATGCTGGAGACCCGCTTCCTGCGACGGATCGAGCTTTGCCAGTTGGACGATGAGTTGCTGTTCATAGTCATCCTGATTTTTGACCTCGGCGAGGCCGATGAGGGTGTTGAGTACACCGATCCGCACCTCGTCGGCGAGCGGAAGGGGCAGGAGGTCCTTCAACCGTTCCGCGGAGAGATGATCGTATTCGTCCTTCTTCGCTTTCTTTGCCAGGTCGACCAGTTGGACGTTCTTCTTGACGTTCTTGAATCTCTTCTTCTTCCCCTTTGCATTGACCTGTTGCTTTACGACGATCGTTTTCGTGACCATCGGATTGATCGACGACGAAAGCGCACGATAGTTCTGCGATGCCGTGAAGATGGCCGGGATGGCGATGCGGTACGCACCGGAGGCGAGCGGCTCCAGGACCTTGTTCGACTCCTCGAAGCGATGAAGTTGATTGAGCGCCAGGCCGCGATTGAGCGCCACGGGCAAACGCAGGTCGGCCGGAACACCGCTGGTATCGAGGGCGGTCAGTTCATCGAGCGCGTTCTGCGGATCACCGTCTCGAAGAAGGGAAACAGCACGCGTGAGCCGCTCGGCGTCCGACAGCTTGACCGGCGCGTCCTTCGCCACGCCGGTGATGGCGCGAACGAGCTCGATGGCGTGCGGGGCCTGGGCGGCGCGCGGATTCCTGATGGCGATGTAGCGCGCATCGTAGAGAACGGACGCGATGTCGCCACGAGCGAAGGAGGAGTCGATGGCGCTCCAGCGCGCGCTTGCGGCGATCGCGGAGTTGTCCGCCTGTGCCGCGACGTCGTCGAAAACCCGCGCCGCGTGACGCCAGTCGGCGATCGAGGCGTAGAGCCCGCCGAGGTTCAGGCCGGCGTCGGTCTGGACGACGAACGCGGGATGACGCCGCCAAAGCTGCGCCAACGTCGCGCGTGCACGCGCTCGCTGGCCGGCGAGCTGGCATGCGTTGGCGAGGTAGTAGAGACGGTACTGCTCGACCGCCCGCTTGCCGAAGGTGAAAGACGAGAACTGCGTTACCGCCTCGGCGCCGTCCCCGCGGCGGAGAGCCTCGAGCCCCGCGTCGTAGGCTGGCCGCAACTTCTCCAGATCGGGCGGCGCTTCCGGCACGGCCGGCACGACGAACTCACGGTTAGGCCCGCGATGGGGCCGCACCAGAAGCACGATGACGACGGCCATCACCGGAGCCAATACCGCCGCAACCACGACAACCCAACGCCGACGAGCCCTCATCCGGCTGCGTCCGGTGCGAAAAATGGGCCGTAATGCTGCGCTGCGCGCGTTGTCTGCGCCTTCGGCGCGTTGTCTGCCGGCTCACGCCGGCGTTGTCGGTTGGTTTGCGACAGGATGTTGGTTACGAGCCAACCCAGTCTTATACGCGCGAAGCGCAAGCAACGCGCGAAGCGCAGATAACGCGCGGGAGCGCAGACAACGCGCGCGTTAGCGCGCAGTTCTACAGCCCCAACGCTCCTGCGTCGCCGTCGGCAAGTATCCTTACCAGCTCATCGTAGAAGTAGTTCGATGACTTTCGCACATCCTCGGCGATCCGCTCGTCGTACATCTGGCGGCTGCGATCGATGTCTTCCTTGAGGCGCTCGTAAAGATCCTTGTTCTTGCGCCCGGCGTCGACCTTCGGCTCGTTGTAGAGCTTGATCTCGGACACCAGCAGCCGGGCGAAACGGCGGGCTTCGTCGTGCCGTTTCGCATCGTCGCCCGCCGGCCCGGGGCCGCTGGTACCGCCGCGCGTAATGTTCGGCGGCGGGATGTACTGCGTGCTGGGCCGCTCTTCCTTTTCCTGAATCGCAGGCGGTGGTGGTGGCGGCGGCGGAACCGGACGCGGTGGCTCCAATGCAGGAATGGCCGTCGTCATGAAGGACGCGGTAGCCGTTCTTCCGGATGACGGTGCCCCGAAATCGGTATCCGGCATCGAGAAAGCCGGCTTCGCGGCGGCCGGCGTCATCATCTCGCGCAACTGATCCGCGGATACCGCGACCGTTGCGTCCTGCGATTTCTCGACGACCGGAGCCGGTGGGACGGGCCGTTGAGGTTGAGGAGCAGGTGCGGGGGGGACAGGTCGCGGCGCCAGAGCGGGTGCCGGTGGTGCTGCCGTAGTCGTCTCCGGATCGTTGAGACTCGGCGACGGCGTCTTCTTCCGAATCGACAGCGTGTCGATCAGCAGCCCGGTCGTGAAGACGAGGAGCTCGATCGAGGCGGGGTCGAGTTTCGACGCATCGAGCTCTGTGGCGTCGACGTAGACGGCGGCGGCGACCTTGTCTTTGATCACCATCGGCACGAGGATCGCCTGAACGGAGGCGGAGACGCCGAGCCGCGTGGAGAGGTTCGCGCCATCCCAGATCACGACCTGTTCATTGCGCAGGACGCGATCGAGCTCGGGAATCAGCCCGGGAGCGGCGTTGAAACGCTTCACCATCTCGTCGTTTCCGCCGGCAGCGGTGAAACCGACACCCTTCCAGCCGCTGAACGTCTCGCCGCGCAGGATCAGCATGGCCGCGCGTGAACCGAAGTCCAGGCACTGCTCGAGGAGGGCATTGAGGATGTCGACCTGCGACTTGCCATACTCGACGGTCTGCACCGCCTTCTTCACGCGCGAGGCGCCCGAGCCGGCCGGAGCGCTGACTACCGGGGGTGGCAGCGCGGCGGTGATGCTCTCCTCCAGCTCACCGATCGACTTCTGAATGTGGGGCATGAAGGAGACGGCGTTGACGTCGGCCTGAACGCTCTGGAGCGCTGCTTTGAGCTGCGAGTCGACGACCTCGCGGACGTCTTCGATGGAGGAGCGAATCTCGCCCACCAACTTCTCCATCGCATCGCGGACATGCGCTTCAATCGAGCCCGCGACTTCGTCGCCCCTCACGGCCATAAGTCCTCCGAATCCTGTAGGTTGTATAAAACCCGCGGATGGCGCCGGATTATAGCGCAGAGAACGTGTGCTACTTTGATAGGCGATGCGCCGCTTCCTCATCCTGATCGTTCTCGCCGCGGTGTCTTGCAGCGGCGGCGGCCGCGACGCCGCCGACAACCAGTCGGAATGGCTTCATGTCCTTCGCCACAAACAGGCGGCATCGGCGCCGAACGCACCCACTCACGCGAAACAGGTCTACGCCGACACGCTCGGGGCATTCGTTCTGCGCCATCCGACGCACAGCCGCGCCCGCGAGGTCTACCAGCACATCCAGATCGACTTCGCCCGTGAGCTTGCCTCTCTCGGCCGTTATCAGGATGCCGTTCGAATCTATCGCGCCGTGCTCGTGCACGATCCCAGGAATGTCGCTGCTCTCCGCGGACTGAACGACGCCGTCGATCACCTGGCCGTATCGCACGAGAAGTTGATGGCTCTGGAGAAGGGGATGTCCCAACGCGACGTCGCCAACCTCCTCGGCAAGCCGATCCCGGGCTGGCAGGTTCGCAACGAACGTCCGGACACGACGATCGAGTCGTGGTACTACCGCCGGACCGACGGCGGCGTGGCCGGCGTCTATTTCCGCGACGGCGTGCTTTTCGCGGCCGAAGAGAACTCGCAAGCGAAGTTGGCGCCGTTGATGAAGCAGTAGGTGAGTAGCTGCCGGAGTTGCTAGGTTGCTAGGTGAATGCGAAGCAACCCTTTAACCTGGCAACCCAGCAACCAATCCATCGCCCGTCGGAATCGCGCCAGCAACCGCTTCGTTCACTTCGCCGCATGCCTATCTACGAATACCAGTGCACGAAATGCAATGACCGGACGGAGGTCATTCAGAAATTTACCGATCCTCCATACGCGGCATGCACGAAGTGCGGCGGCGAGGTGAAAAAGTTGGCCTCCGCGCCGGCCATCCAGTTCAAGGGGTCGGGGTTCTACAAGACCGATTACGCCAGCGCGTCGTCGAAGGCCGACACGAAGTCGGAAGGCAAGAGCGAGTCCTCGTCGAGCGACAGCAAGCCGTCCGAAACGAAGAGTGAAACGAAGAGCGAATCGAAGACGGAATCGAAGAGCGAGACCAAGAGCGAAACGAAAGCCGAAACAAAATCAGCGCCAAAAACGGAGTCGAAGAGCTCCGAATAGGTAAGTCAGACGATATGGGTAAAGCCCGGGAACTGAAGAAGCGAGCTGACTCGATGCTCGAGGAGGTTTTCCGGTCTCTGTTCGAAGAGATCGACACGGAGAAGATCCGCCGTGATGTGGCCGCGCTCAGAGAGAGTGAGCCCGACTTCCACTCCCGTGACCATGCCCGTCTGCTCGTGCGCCGCACCGCTCTCCGGTGCGCAGCCGCCGGAGCGGTCTCCGGACTCCCCGGCGGAATGATTGCCATCGGGACGCTCGGCGCGGAACTGGCCTTCCTCGTCTTTCAGCAATTCCGCCTGATCCTCGGCATCGCCACCGTTTACGGACAGGAGCCTTCGCAGCGGGAGCGTTTCGCGGAAGCGATGTCATGTCTCGCTTATGCGTCGGGAGTCGGCCTCGGGAGGCAGGGCCTCGCCACGATGCTCGAATCGGCGACGATGGAGGGCGGCGTCATCGCCGAGAAACTCGGCGCGAACTTCGTCCGCGAGCGGCTGGCCAAGGCCATTCCGTTTGTCGGAATCGTGTCCGGCGGCGCGCTCAACTATGTTTCCGTTCGGGCGGTCGGCCGTGCCGCGATCAAGTTTTACGAATCGCAGATCGACACGGTCATCGCCGATGAGATCTGGGCCGAAGGCGATCGCGAGCACGCATGAGCGGGCCGGCTTCGGCCTGGTCCGCGACACTGGAATGTGTTGCGGAACATCGCCGTTTGAGCGCGGTAACTGAGCATGAGCAAGTACGCCATGGATTCGACGATGGAAGTCCGCTCGCCGTTTTTCGAGCGGCGACGCCTCCGCCGTATCCGGATGATCGTCGAGCTCACGCTCAATCTCGTCGGGAGTGACATGACCGTGTCGCACCGCGAAGCACGATGCCTCGTCCGCTGTGCGCGAAAGGCGATCCTCGAGCTTCATCCGGGGTTCGAGCAGCGCTACGAGCGGATCGTCCGGCCATACTTTGAGCGCGTTCTGGCCAGCCGCTGGCCGCATGAACAAGCGCTCGACGACGATTGCTGCGACGTCGTCAATTAGGCCGGCACGGCCGGCGGCGCTGGTTGCCCAAGGCTCGGCCACCCTCTACGCTCGATCGTTTTGCCGCGCAGACTCCTATTCTACCGCCGCTCCTTTTTCCAACTGCCGCACAACGCTGATGTCGCCGAACTGCGCTCTGGCGCGGGCGATCTCCGTGCGGGCCGCGTCACGGATCGGCACGCTCGTGTATCCGACCGACGGATCGTCGGGGACGAGAAAACGGAACTCGATCGGAGCGAGCTGGGCGGGCGGAAACGCATCTCGTCGTGCGAAGACCATCGCCGCATCATCGAAGGCGATGAGCGCCCACTGCTTCCGGCGGTAGCGGACGAGAGAGGCCGGCAAGGCGCGCCGTTGCCCACTGGCTACGTCGATGACTTCGATTCTCTTTTGATATTCATCGACCGCCAGAACTGCACGGTACTTCGCGATGAGCGCGTGCCAGGCGCGACTGTCGCGGTGAGCGGCGCCATCCTCCGCGATGAACTCATTAAAAAGCTCGTTCCGGCCGTCGGTCAGCGTTCGTCGCGCGGGGTAGAACGTCCATTCCAGCAATCCGCCGAACTGATCGGCGTTGTAGATGTTCCCGTCGAGTCGATAGGACCGCAGCGCCGCGACGGCGCGCGTCGGAAAGCGCTCGTCGTCGATGCCGATGCGGTGGATGTCGTGCTGGAAGACCCAGACGAGCGGCAGCAATGCGCATGCGGCGAGCGCGATCGACAAGCGTCTCGGTATCTTGCCGAGCGGCGGGATGAGCAGCGGCAGCGCGGCGAAATAGAGGCCCTGATTGCGCACGTAGCGGTAGGCGAGCGCCGAAAGGATCGCGAACACCGCGAAGCGCCAGGCGTTGGTACGTTTGCCAGGTGCGATGAGAAAGAGCAGCAACACGGCGCCCATCGTCACGTACAGCAGCGGGAAAATCGCGAACGGTGACGGCAGCCACTCGGCATTGATGAAACCGCCGCTTCGGATGTCTGACGTCAGCCGCAGCGGCGCCACGATGGCGTTCCAGCCGAACGGATTCACGAGTAGCGCCGCGGCGCTGGCGGCGGCCACGGTCCAACGCCGCACGTCGATCAGCATCGTGATCATCGCCAGAACCGGCGCGAGAAGCGCCGAGGGATGGACGTTGATCCAGACGATCGTCAGGCAGGCGTACGCAATCGTCAGCGGTGTCAGTCGCAGACGCGACCCGAGGAGACCGAGAGCGATGACGATGAGAAGCGCGGCCGCCGCGGCGGGGCGGACGCCCAGACGATCGGACGCCCCGGCGAACGCGATTGCCGCGATGAAAAGCGCGATGCCGGTCTCCTGTTCGCGCGAGGCGAAGACGAAACCGGCCGCAAAGATCGCCGCAATCAGCAGCGCGCTGGCGATCGAGATACCGCCGTCACCCGCGATTCCGTGCAGCGCGTAGAGCACGATCTCGTACAGCCACTCACCGTTGATCCACGGTACATGTGCGCTCGCCACCGCCAGCGGATCGAAAACGGGGAGGGCACGATGCTCGACGATCCAGCGCCCGGTGGCCAGATGCCAGAAGTAGTCGTAGCTGCGGATCGGTGCAACGGCAGCGATGGCGACCAGCACGAACAACCCCGCCGCCGCAACGCGCTTCGTCATCGGACGCAGTCTATCCCGTTGGTGAGCACGGACGGGGTGCCCGTGCCGCGTCACTTCAGGACGTGCTGGAAGGTGCCACCGGCGGCGGCGGAGGCACGGCGGCAGGTGCCGGTTGCGCGGGTGGCGCGGAAGGCGCCGTCGGCGTCGCTGTATCGATCTTGATATCGCCGTTTACCGTCGTGATGCGCAGCTCGTAACGGCCGCCATTCACCTCGCCGGAAACGCGGCGGCTGCCGGGGTGCGAATGAATATTCAGCGGAAACGCAGCCTCGATGTCGCCGTTGACCTGCGAGAAATCGCCGGTGAACGAAGCGGACAGCGGCAGTACCGCGGTCACGCCTCCGTTGACCGTCTTCAGCGTCGCTCCCTGGAACGACTTGGCGAAGCGGGCCTCGATGCGGCCGTTCACCGTATGCGCTTCGACTTCGTTCGACCCGGGCGTATCGATATTCACCCTGCCGTTCACGGTCACAGCCTTCATCTCGCCGTCGACGCCATGGGTGGCGATGCGGCCATTGACGGTACGGAGATCGAGCGCCACGGACGCCGGCACGCGAAGTTCATAGTCGACACGCGTCTCATTGCCGAAGCTGAAGAGGCGGAAGTGATGTTCGTTCCTCCGGCCGATCACCAGCGTGTCACCGGTGAGCTCGGTGGTGAAGTAGCCAAGGTTCTCTTGCTCATTCCGAGGAGCCCGGCGGCTGCGCACGGAAGCGTTCATCGTGATCTCGCTGTCCGAGCCGGCCTCGATATTGATCGCGCCGTCGATCTCCCGCACCTCGATGTGATGAATCGCCGTGGCAGGCCAGTGCTTTTCGATGTGGGCCGTCCGGCGCTCCATCACGGCGCCGCAGCCCGCGACGAGAAGCATCGCGGAGAGTGAATAGAAGATGCGATTCCGGCTGTTCATAGAGGACCTTGCAGCAGGAAGGTACGAGAACGGGAGAAAAGAGTTTCGCATGACCACGGATGGTTCCCAAACGACGTTGCTGCGCATCGCCGCCTTCCTGGTCGACGCCCTCTCCATCTCGCTGCTCCTGGTGCTTCCCGCCGCGCTCGTGAGTTACACCCTGGCCTGGATCGGCGGCGAGATCAAAGCGATCCAGATCGTCTGGTACGTGGCGCTCAGCATCGTCATGGTGGGGATGCTCCTCCGCGACGGCTGGCGCGGCCGCTCCCTTGGCAAGCAGATCCTGGGCCTGCGCCTGATCACCCCGAACGAGCGACCCTGCGGCTACCTGCGCAGCGTGGCCCGCAATGCCTGGATCCTCGCACCGGGGCTGAACTTCATCGAAGTCATCCTCGTCGTCGCCGGCAAGCGCCGCATCGGCGACAGAATCGCCAGGACGACGGTCACGGAAGAGTGATCAACCGTCTCTCCGTCAGCGCTTTGGCGAACTCCTCGACTCGCGACAGCCGCACATCGAAATCGAATTCGTTGCTCTCGCCGTAGCGCTCCGCCGCGAGCACCACGTGCGGCGCGTCGATGAGCCGATAAACCACGCCGAGCTGATCGAACGGGACTTCGATCCTGAACCGTTGATAGACATAGCGATCGCCAGTCGACGCCATGCGCAACGTCTCCGACGCCGTTTCGCGATACGCCCGCGAAAGACCACCCGTGCCGAGCTTCACGCCGCCGTACCATCGCACGACCACCACCGCCACGTCGTAGAGATCCGCTCCTTCGATCGCGCTCAGGATCGGCTTCCCGGCTGTACCGGAAGGCTCGCCTGCGTCGGCGCTGCGCGCGCGCACCTCGCCCTCCGCGAAGAGCCGGAATGCCCAGCAGAGATGCGTGGCTTCGTAGTGCCGCTTCGTCAGCGACGCCAATTCAGCGAAGAAGGCATCGTCGCCGCCGACAGGAAACGCCACGCCGAGAAACTCCGAGCGATCGATCTTCTGCCGAAACTCAGCCGGCGCATCGAGCGTGCGGTAGTGATCGAGCATCTCGGCCTGCTTTCTATCACTCCCCACTCCCCAGGCCCCCAATCCATATAATCCGCCCATGTTCAAGATCGAAGAGCTTTTCGCACGTGAAATCCTCGATTCCCGCGGCAATCCGACGATCGAGGTCGACTGCCTGCTCGACTCCGGCGCCTCGGGAAGGGCATCCGTTCCGTCCGGCGCGTCGACGGGCTCCCGTGAGGCTCTCGAGCTCCGAGACGCCGACAAGAAACGCTTCCTCGGCAAGGGCGTGCGCAACGCGGTCGACAACGTCGACATCATCGCCAAGGAAGTCGAGGGGATGGATGCTCGCGAGCAGGCCATGATCGATCTCCTCATGAAGCAGATCGACGGTACCGAGAACAAAGGCAACCTCGGCGCGAACGCCATCCTCGGAGTTTCGCTTGCCGTCGCCCGCGCGGCATCGGAGGCCTCCGGGTTGCCGCTTTTTCAATACCTCGGCGGACCGGGAGCGCGTACGCTGCCGGTGCCGATGATGAACGTCATCAACGGTGGCGCGCACGCCGATAACAACCTCGACGTTCAGGAGTTCATGATCATCCCGGCCGGCTTCGATGACTTCAGCGACGCGCTCCGAGCCGGCGCCGAGACGTTCCACCACCTCAAGACGATCCTGCACGATCGAAAGCTGACCACCGCGGTCGGCGACGAAGGCGGCTTCGCTCCCGATCTGAAATCGAACGCGGAGGCGCTCGATCTCATCCTCTCGGCGATCGAAAAAGCCGGCTATCGCGCCGGCGAGGAGATCTTCCTTGGCCTCGACGTCGCCGCTTCCGAGTTTTTTTCGAAAGGGCAGTACGCTTTCGAAGGCGAAAAGCGCGACAGCGGGGCGATGGTTGCCTACTACGAACAGCTCCGCGCCAAGTACCCGATCATCTCCATCGAAGACGGCATGTCGGAAGGTGACTGGAACGGCTGGAGCGCATTGACGAAAGCGATGGGCGCCGGGACGCAACTCGTCGGCGACGACGTCTTCGTCACGAATCCTGCCATCCTGGCCAAGGGGATCGAGCAGGGCGTGGCCAACGCCATCCTGATCAAGGTCAACCAGATCGGCACGCTCACCGAAACCTTCGATGCCATCGAGATGGCCAAACGCGCCGGCTATCGCTCCGTCATCTCCCACCGTTCCGGCGAAACCGAGGATTCGACCATCGCCGACCTCGCGGTCGCCACGAACGCCGGCCAGATCAAGACCGGCTCCCTCTCGCGCAGCGAACGCATCGCCAAGTACAACCAACTGTTGCGCATCGAAGAGGAGCTCGGCGATGCCGCGGTCTTCGCGGGGACATCGATTTTCAGAACGCTGTGAAAACCTCTTTCAAATCGGCACCAACTTCGCCAACTGCCCGAGATCAATCACCGGCGCATCCTGCCGCGCAATGGTAACCACATCATCCCTCCCCAACTGCGCGAGCTGATCGATCTCGAACCCGCGCAGCGATTGATCGCAAGCGCAATCGTTCTCGGGCGTGACGTAGTTCGCGATCACACCGCCGATATGCATCCCACGACGTTCGACCTCGGCGATGAGTCGTTTGCTCTCGTCAATGACGACCCGCTCCGGCCTTGTGACGATGATGACGCGCGTGGAATCGGAACGCATCGCTTCGTCGAGAGCATGAAGAGCGCGCGACGCGCGGATCAGCTCCTCGCCGAGGGAGCCTGGGGAAATCAACTCGCGATAGCGGAGAAGGATGCGCATGAACTCGCGCACCCACTCGCCGGCGGTCCGCGGTAAATCGATCAGCCGCAGGAAATGTCCCGTCGGAGCCGTGTCGACGATGATGGCCGCCTGTTCCTCATCCGCCATCAGATCCGCCAGCCTCGTGATGGCGAACAGTTCGTCAGCGCCGGGAGGCGCGATCTCCACCAGCTTCTTCATCGCATCGGCGTCGTAGGCGACCGTCATCCCGCCCGGGGTGATGGCACCGATGGCGCGCTCGATCTCTTCACCGAGACTGTCGCGAAATTGCCGCCATTTCGCGCGCGTATCGATCGTCTCGACCATCAGATTCGCCGGCGGCGCTTCATGTGCGAAGACATCGCGAAGCGTGTGCGCCGGATCGACGGAGATGACGGTGTACTTCTTGTCGGCCGACCGTGCCGCAAGCTGCAGCGCGATCGAAGCCGCGGAGGTCGTCTTGCCTACGCCGCCTTTCCCCGCGAGGAAAGTGAGCGCAGCGATCCGGAGCGCTGGCGTCTCGCCGGCTGGCCCGGCAGAGCCTGCCCTGAGCGAAGTCGAAGGGTCTCGCCGCCGAGGCTGGGGCGCAGAGCTATCGTGTACGTCCAAACCCCCACGGGGGCGAGACGCCCCCGGGCCAGCCGGCAAGACGCCAGCGCTCCATCGTTCAATCGTCTCCGCCGTATCCAGCGGAACGCATGCTCGCGGCGCATCCACGACGTCTCCCAGTCTCTTCCGCGCCTCGGCGTCGCGTCGCCGATCGCAATCCTCGTCCGCCACGGCCCGATTCAGCACCACGAACGGCACGTCGATCCCGTCGGCCCACACATCGCGCACCAGCCGTTCCGTCTGTTCCACAACCCACGGCTCCGACAACGTCACCGCCACAAACGCCGCGCGCGCCGGATCGGTGAGGAGATCGCGGCGGCGCCGGGCATCGGCATCGAACTGCTCGATGAAGGCATCCATCGCATCGCGAACGTTGCGCCGGGTGAACTGCCGCACCATCCCCCGATGCTTGGCTTGCATCGAATCGAGCGCCTCCGCAAACTGGCGGAAGTGATCCGCGGACGAGAGCATCCGCAGAGTGTGTCCCGTCGGCGCGGTATCGACGACGATCGTGGCAGCGGCGTTTTGTTCCACTAACTCGCCGATGCGCATCCACGCCATCAGCTCGTCGACGCCGGGAAGCGACAGTTCGAAGAATCGGCGCAGCTCGTCCTTGTCGAGATACGTCCCCCGGTCGCCGAGCTCGAGGAAGCTCTCGAGGTTACGGTCAAGAAACTGGCGGTAAAGCGCAGTGGCGTCGAGGGCCTCGGTTCGCAACTCGCCGTGAAGGATGTCGCCGAGGTTCGAGGCGGGATCGGTCGTGAACAGAATCACGGGACGGGACTTCGAGAGATGCAGGGCCGCCGCGATCGAGATCGTGGTCTTGCCGACGCCGCCCTTGCCGCCGATCAGGATCACGCGGCGTCCGGCGAGACGGTCGAACGCCGCCGCCAGCGTCACTGCCCGTATCCGGTGTAGATGCCGACGCCGCTGTCTCCATCGTCATCGCCGCGCTGTTCCCTCGCCATCTCTTCGCGGCGGGCACGGATATCGCGCAGGGCCTGGAAGACCTGCGCCTCCTGCACCGTGTATTCCTCTTCGCTGATGTCGCCGACTTCCAGCATCATCTGCAGCTCGATGAGCCGTTCTTTCCACGGCTGGTCGTTCAACAACTCTTCGTTCGCCATCGTCTGGATCTGCTTCATGATCCAGTTGAACCCCGCGATCGGGAGCTTGATGGGGATCATGAGGATGTCGTCGAGAAGGAACATGGTGCGGTCTCGGAGTCTCGCGGTTGCGCGGTCTCGGGGTGGGCGGGACCGCGAGACCGCGCGACCCCGAAACCCCGTTACCGCTCCGCTCTCTCCAGCTTCAGCCGGATATTCACGAAGTTATACGGCGGCCACGGGCCGGTGTAGAGAAACGACAGCTTGTTCTCGTATTTTTTGGCGATGTCGGTGATCTGATCATCGAAGGTCTTCGTCTTCTCGCGGTCGACGAGAAACGCCGCGTTCAGGATCATCTTGTCGCCGATCGGTTTGTTCGACCGTGATGCGATCGCTGCATCGCGCAACGCCTCATAGATCTCGCTGACGTACGCATCCGCTTTTGCTTGCAGTGCAGACTCGACCACGCGGCCAAGCTGCATGCGCGAGAAGTAGGTGGAGGTCGAGGTATTTGACTGAATCTCTTCCTTCAGCCGGCGGATCTCCTCGTTCTCATTCTCGATTTCGCGGACGACCTGGTCCTTGTCCCAGTTCACCTTCAGACCGAACTCGATCTTCCCGTCCATCTTCTGCAGCACGTCGGAGAGCGCGTCGTAGGTTCCCTTGAGGAACTCCTTGATGTCGTTCTCGGTGCGGAAGACGGTGCCGAAGCTCATCGGCAGCACGGTGAAATCCTTCATCACCAGCTCGTTCACGTGCTCGTGGGCCAGGGCGTTTTCGCGTGTGGGATCGAAGACGATCAGCGGGCAGTTGGAAACGACGGCCGCGAATTCCTTGTAAGGAACGGTGTAGACCTTGTCGCCCCTTCCACCGATACCGACAGGCCCGAAGTCGCGCGGGATATCCGTTTTGATGATGCAGTAAACGTACTTGCCCTGCTCCGTTTCGGGCTGCTTTGCCTGTGCTTGATCTTCCATGTTGGGGAGCCTCGCGAGGGATGAAGCAAAGCATACAATACAAGCGAATTGTCAGCTCGCCGTCTCGTCTCTCTGACCGAGTCGTGGTTCCGCAAAAACCAGCGCCCCTTGCCGTGGCGCGACGGCTACGATCCGTACCGCGTCTGGGTCTCCGAGGTCATGCTCCAGCAGACCAGGATGGAGGTCGTCCTCGGGTACTACGAGCGGTTCATGGCGCGTTTTCCGACGATCGCGAAACTGGCGCGCGCGAGCGTCGATGATGTGATCGCCGCGTGGTCGGGCCTCGGCTACTACCGCCGCGCGCGAATGCTTCGCGACGGAGCGATCGACGTGATGACGCGCTTCGGCGGAGTGATTCCGGAGACCGTCGGCGAACTGATGACGATCGCCGGAATCGGACGCTACACGGCGGGAGCGATCGCCTCGATCGCGCACGGCCAACGCGAACCGATCGTCGACGGCAACGTCGCCCGAATCGTGGCACGCTTGTTTGCCATCGAAGCTCCGCTCGGTTCACCCGCGTTGATGCGCGAGGCGTGGCATCGGGCCGAAGTGATGGTGGCATCGTCAAAGTCGCCGCGCGATTTCAACCAGGGCCTGATGGAGCTCGGCGCGCTCATTTGCACGCCGCGAAAACCGTTGTGCGGTCAATGTCCGCTGCGCCGCCAGTGCGCCGCCTTCGTGAGCGGGCGGGTCGATGAGCTCCCTCGGCCGAAGGCGAAAGCGGCCACGCGCGAGCTTCGCATCCCGCTCTACCTGGTCATCGACCGCGACGGCCGCGTGCTCATGCGCCGCGAGTCAGGCCAGCTCATGCGCGGCATGTTCCACCTCCCTCACGGCGACACAACGCTACTGACGGGCACGCCGCTGCGCATCGGTGCATCGGCAGCGCTGGGAACGTTCCGCCACACCGTCACCAATCGCCGGATCACCTTCGAAGTCTTCGCCGTTACCCGGCGCCCGCAGACCCTGTCAGGCGAATACGCCTGGATCGTTCCGGACGCGCTCGGGACCATCCCGCATCCGTCTTACGTGCGCAAAGCGTTACGACTGGCCGGAATCGGCAAGTAATCGCTTGTTGTTCGCGGAGAGCATGAGACTTCCGATCGCCGTCGTACTGCTGGCCGCGGCCACCGCTCTGCACGCCCAATCCCACACCTACGCGATCTCCAAAGGCGGCAACAACGTCGCCTCGTTTCACGCCGAAGATACCTACGACTCGTTCGACGGAAAGACCAGCGATCTTTCCGGCACCATCGTCGCCGACCCGGCCAACCCTGCCGCCGCGAGCGTGCAGGTAACCATCAACGTCGACGCCCTCGACACCGGAGTCGGACTGCGCAACAAAGAGATGCGCGAGCGCTACCTGGAGACCACCAAGTTCGGTACTGCCACGTTCAAGTCAGTCAGTGTCGCGGGTCCTGCGTCGATTGTCCCCAACCAGCCTGCCGACATCAACGTCACCGGCGACATGACCCTTCACGGAGTCACGAAGCGGATGACCATCCCGGTACGCGTCGTCCTGATCCCCGACGGCCGCATCCACACCACGACGACGTTCAAGATCCACATGCCCGACTTCGGCATCCGCGTTCCGCACAACATCCTGGTGACGGTGAATGATGAGGTGCCAGTGAAACTGGACGTGTGGGCGGGGGAGAAATGAGACATACGACCTTCGCGAAAGCCGACGCAAACCTGAAGGAATTGCTCGACGAGGTGGTTCAAGGTGGGCCCGTGATCGTCGGGCAAGGAAAGGGACGTAACGTGGCGTTCATCTCCACAAGGGACCTTCGCGGTCTCCTGGAGACGATTCATCTGCTCAGCTCGCCCAACAACGCCCGACGGCTTCTGGACTCCCTGGAGCGATCGAAGCGTGGGGAAGGAGAGCCTGAGACGCTGGAGCAACTGCGCGCGGAGTTTGGGTTGGACTAAAATCTCCCCCAAATGCTCGGGCGTGTGGCGGTCGCGATCTCAGTCCTCCTCCTCCTTTCTGCCGCCGCTTTCCCTCAATGCAATCTCTCCCAGGTCGCCAGCATCCCCTTCCGCGCGTCGTACCTCGATATTTCGATTGACGGCAACGACCTCTGGGCGGCCACCTCGTACGGTCTCTCGCTTTACGACCGCAGCGTCGACCCTCCCGCGTTCGTGGCGTCGCTTCCGTTGCCGGGGATCACACGCGTCGTGCGAGCGACGAACGGACTTGCCTACTCCGGCAGCGGGACGACGCTGTACGTCGTCAGAAAGAACGGGCGCGCGCTGCAGCTCGTGCGCGGCATCGACGCCGGCGCGACCATCAACGACCTCCTCCTGACCACGCTCGATCTCTACGTCGCCACCGCCAATGGACTGTCGCAGTGGGACCTGCTCGATCCGACGACGCCATCGAAGACGCCGGCCGCGTTAACGACCAGCCGCGCCAACGTGCAGTCGCTCACGCTGAACGGTTCCACCCTCTTCGCCGCGGACGGCGACTCCTCGATCGAGGCGTTCAACATCAGCATCCCATCGATTCCGAATGGTGTCGGTGCGATCGCATCGCTGCCGGGCTCGATCGCCGTCAATGCGACCGGCGGCAGGCTTTACGTCTCCGATGGCCAGCAGACCGACATCTTCGTGAACATCGACGGCGGTGGCGGCACGGCGGTGAAGGCGGCCAGCGACTCGTTCGGCGCCGTGTCGATCGCACCGATCACCTCCACGGCCATCTTCGCCGCCGGTGCCGATCGCCAGGTCCGTGCCTTCGACCTCAGTTCGGCGGCCGCTCCGATCGAGCTGTCGCGCGCGCAACTCCAACCGAGCGGCGGCAATGTGAATCGCATCGGCCGCATCGCCGCCACGCCGAATCGTCTTTACGTCGCCGGCGGCGATCTCGGACTTCTGACCTATGACACGACGTCGTTCCAACCCTCGTTCCCCGTGCGCAGTTACGCCACCGGAGCTACTACCTCGGTCGTCTCTCTCGGCACCGCTGTCTATGTTTCCCGGGCCTCAGGCGGCATCACCGAATTCGGCCAGTCGGCGAGCGGGACGCTTACGCAGCTTCGCTCCTGGGACAACGGCATCGACATCGTCCGCGATGGCGGCAACGGCTTTCTCCTGAGCACGTCCGGCGCGGTTGCATCGTTGTGGGCGCTCAGCTCCGCCACTCCCACGCTCGTCTCGTCACTAACCCTGCGCGCGCCGATCGTGTCCGCCGTGCTGGCCGGTACGACCGGCTACTTCGTTCTGAGCGAAACCAACGGCAACACGTTGTGGTCGGCCGATCTGGCACCGGTCAAGCCGGCCGCACAGCAGATCACGCTGACCGGGACAAGTCCTTCGTTCATCGCCCGGGCCGGTTCGGCGCTCGCACTCGCCGAGCTACGCGCCGACGGAACGACCTCGATTTCGTACTACGGATCGGGAGACTTCACCAAAACACCGCTGACCGCCTCCGTGACCGGGCTGGCAACCGGCGGCGTCGCTCTTTCCGGCTCGCTGGCGGCTGTATCGACCTTCAGCGGCGTACGCGTCGTCGATTTTGCCGGCGGCACGACCACCCTCCTCCCGCAGTCGAGCGGCGCCATCGCCCGCAGCCTCGCCTTCGCCGGAACGACGCTCGTCGAATCGACCGATACCTCGCTGCTGATATGGAACACACAGACTCGGATCTTGACGAAACAGTTCGCGCTTCCGGCCGCGCCGGTAGCGGTGCACGTCGGTTCCGACAACGCCGTCGCTGACGTCGCCACGGAAGAAGGCATCACCACCGCGCTGCTCGGCGGCACGACGCGCATGCCCTCCCTGCTCTACACCGCCAACGGAAACTCCTACTACAAGAAGCTCGTCGCCGGCAGTCAGCGGCTCTACTTCTTCGACGGCCGCAACATCGACGTCTTCACGAACACCATGCAGTCGACCGGCTCGATCCGGACGCCGCTGATCATCGACGTGGCGGCCAGCGACAGCGGCGCCTTCACCATCCATAACAACCTGAACGTGATGGCCTACGGCCGTGAGGGAAACACGATCGCAACGGCCGCGATCAGCGAGGGGTCTGATGCGCAGGCGCAATCGATCGCCACGGCCGGCGGCGCGGCATGGGCGTCGATCTTCGTCCATTGCCAGAGCAGCGGCTGCGAGGGAAAAACGATCGTTTTCGATCCGAAGAGCGCCTTCGCCCAGACCTCGACCATGACCGGATCGGTGCGCGATCTCGTGACCAGCGGTACGCGCGCGTATGTCCTCACCGAGCTCCCCAACGAGGTGCGCATGGTCGACATCAGCGATCCCGCCCACCCTGCCGTTCTCGTCACCCGTGCCAGCGAAGGCTCGCAAGCGCCCCGCGCGATCGCCTTTGCCAGCGGCACGGTCTACGTTCTCGGCGAAAAGCTCTACAGCTACTCATCGACGGATTTATCAACAATCAACGCTCAGCTCTCCTCGTACGTCACCGATCCGGCAAGCGGAGTGACCTACATCGATCAGCACCTCCGCGGTGACGGCACCTGCATCGCCCTCACCGGCCGCCAGTTCTCGCCGCAGTTCCTCAATAGCAACCCGGCCATCCTCGCGCCGGTCCCGGCCGTCGCCGCGCCGGCGGCCGGCCGCTTCATCGCCACACAGCCAGGAACGTTCTATTTCCTGACCGATTACTCGCTCGAGATCTGGTCGACCAAACCATTGGCCCTGCCGCCGCGGCACCACGCGACGCGATAGCATTCCGCCATGCCGAAGATCACCTTCTCCTCCGACGCGAACGCGTACCGGATCACGCTATCCGATCCGCCGCTGAACATTCTCGATGTGGCCATGCTCGATGAGCTGCGTGAGGCCATCGCCCAAGTCGCGCACGACCGGCACGCTCTGATCATTGACGCGCAGGGGGAGAAGGCCTTCTCCGCGGGCGCGAGCGTGCAGGATCACCTCGGCGATCGCGTGGCCACGATGCTCGGCCATTTCCACGACTGCTTCCGGATGCTGGCGAAACTCGACGTCGTCACCATCGCCCTCGTACGCGGCGCGGCGCTCGGCGGCGGCTGCGAGCTAGCGCTCGGATGCGACTTCGTCCTTGCCTCCGATCGCGCGAAGTTCAGCCAGCCCGAGATCAACCTCGGCGTCTTTCCGCCGGTGGCCGCCTACCAGCTTTCACGCCAGCTCGCTCCGCGCAAAGGCCTCGAGCTCCTGCTGACCGGTGACACCATCGATGCGGCGGCCGCCGAGCGCCTAGGCCTCGTCAACGCCATCTTTCCCTTCGCCGAGTTCGATGCCCGCGCCGCCGAGTGGTTGCAACGGCTCTACAAACAGAGCGCGTCATCGCTTCGCTTTGCCAAACGCGCCTTTCGTCTCGCCCAAAATGCCGACTTCTACGAACGGCTCGCCGCCGTCGAGCATCTCTATCTCGACGAGCTGATGCAGACGAGCGATGCCAACGAAGGTCTAAACGCCTTCATCGAGAAGCGGAAGCCGGTGTGGAGCGGGCGCTGATCAGTTCACGCCCGCCATCCAGCGCTTGATGATCGGGATCATGACGGCCAGGATCAGCGTCACCACCGCCGCGGTTACGAATGCGATCATGAACACCTCGGAGTAGCTGCGGTGGCCGACCAATCCCGCCACCCAGCCGGCCACGTAGTTACCCATGGCCGTGGCGAAGAACCAGAATCCCATCATCAAACCAACGACCCTTGGCGGAGAGAGCTTCGTCACCATGCTGAGGCCGACCGGGCTCAGACACAGCTCGCCCAGCATCTGAAGGAAGTAGAGACCGATGAGCCACATCGCACTGACGCGCGCGCCATGTGATTCGAAGAAACGCGCCGCCGGAACAATCAGCAAGAACGACAAACTGAGGAAGAAGAGCCCGAGCGTGAACTTGGTGGGACTCGAGGGCTCCCGACGGCTTTTCGCCATCGACAACCACACCCACGCGAAGATCGGCGAGAAGATGATGACAAACAACGGCTCCACGGACTGGAACCAGCTCGACGGATATGTAAAGCCGAGGATTACCAGACGAGTGGCTCGATCTGCGAAGAGCGTCAGGCTTGACCCGGCCTGTTCGAAGCCGGCCCAGAAGATCAGGGCAAAGAGCGTCAGGATCAAGGCCGCGGTGATCCGGCCCCATTCCTGCCGGGTGAACGCCTTTTCCGGCATCACGGCGGTTGCGTTGACCGACCCGGCCATCTGCTTCTCCGTCCCCGAAACGGCGATGAGGTACTTGCGGCCGTAGACGTACTGAATCAGGCCAAGCACCATCCCCACGCCGGCGGCGGCGAAGCCGATGTGCCAGTTGATTTTCTGGCCAAGCCAGCCGGTGATGAGCGGCGCGATGAAAGCACCGAGGTTGATTCCCATGTAGAACAGCGAAAAGCCTGCATCGCGGCGCGGATCATCGCGCGTGTAAAGCGTTCCCACGATCGTGCTGACGTTCGGCTTCAGAAGGCCAGTGCCGAGAACGATCAGGCCGAGGCCGGCGTAAAAGAACGGGATGCCCGGAACCGCCATCGAGAAATGCCCGCAGGCGATGATGATTCCGCCGAGGAGTACCGCTCGGTAGTGGCCGAGGAATCGATCGGCGATGTAGCCGCCCGGGACCCCCATCAGATAAACCGCCATCGTGTAGAGACCGTAGATGTGCGTTGCCTTCGCGTCAGGGAAGCCGAGGCCTGGCTGCATCACGGAGCCGGTCATGTACAACACGAGCAGCGCCCGCATACCGTAGTAGCTGAAGCGCTCCCACATCTCGGTGAAGAAGAGCGTTGCCAGTCCCCGGGGATGGCCGAACCACTGCTTTTCCGCGACGGCGATGTTTGACATGCGAGGCATTCTCAGGCAGCGATGATGCACAATGCAACGGCGATGACGGAGTCGTTGCAGAGTGTTGCACCGCCCGGGCTGCAGCGGAATGTCCCCCTCGCCCCCTTCACCACGCTCGGAATCGGCGGCCCGGCGGCGGATTTCGTCCGCGCTGAAACCGTCGACGAGATCCGCGAAGTCATCGCCTGGGCCGAGGCCCGGCGCGCACCGCTCTTCATCCTAGGCGGCGGCAGCAACGTCCTGATCGCCGACCAGGGCTTTGATGGCGTCGTCCTGAAGATCGACCTCCGCGGGACGACCGTTCTGACCGAAGATCCCGATGCGGTGACCGTCCACGTCGCCGCCGGCGAGCGGTGGGACGACTTCGTGGCCTTTGCCGTCGACCGCGGTTGGGCCGGCATCGAATGCCTCTCCGGGATCCCAGGTCTGACCGGCGCGACGCCGATCCAGAACGTCGGCGCCTACGGACAGGATGTCAGCGAAACGATCGTCGGCGTCGAGGCCATCGAGCGCGACACCGGCCGCGTGGTGACGCTGACGAACCGGGAGTGCGGTTTCGGTTACCGCCAGAGTGTGTTCAAACACGCGGCGAAGGACCGCTACGTCGTCGCCGGCGTCACGTTCCGCCTGAAGCCGCGCGGCTCCGCGGCGATCCGCTATCCCGAGCTGCAGAAGTATCTCGACGAGCACGGGATCGACGCCGGCGATCTGCAGCAGGTGCGTGGTGCCGTCATCGCCATCCGCAAGCGCAAAGGAATGGTTCTTGATCCATCCGACCCCGATACGCGCAGCGACGGCTCATTCTTCATGAACCCGGTGGTGACGCCCGCGCGCTTCGAGGAGATTCGCCGGGACGCCGATAACATCCCCCACTTTCCATCCGGCGATCAGATCAAGCTCTCCGCCGCGTGGCTCATCGAACAGTCCGGTTTCCACAAAGGCTTCATGCACGGCAATGTCGGCCTCTCCTCGAAGCACACGCTGGCAGTCATCAACCGCGGCGGCGGAACGGCGATGGAGGTGCTGGAGCTGGTCCGGATGATTCAGGAGGGGGTTCGCAAGAGGTTCGGCGTTGAGATGCAGCCGGAGTCGAGTTTCATCGGGTTTTGAGGCCGACAAATGCAACTACAGCTCTGCCAGGGAATCACGCCGACGTCTGCGCTACTGTGTACGTTTGCGGAGCTTCCGGGTTCCGCGCTTCGCAGGGCGCGACTCTGAGATGTAGGGTTTCAGACCCTTCCTATGAGATTGCATCAGCTCTTCGGCGATTTGCTCCACTCGTCCCTTCGGTACTCGGAGAAGATCCGCCAAGTCACTCGCGGTGGGGTATCTGGTGTTGATGATCGCTTTCTTGAGTTTCGCTGCCGGCATTGACTACTCCAAATTTCATGTTTAATGGGGAGTTGAGTCCCGCGCGGTCTCCTGTGCGGCTGCGAATTCCTTCTGAGCCTCGGCTAACTCTCTCTCTGATTCTGCTAGTTCCTTTTCGAGACGAGTCTTCTCAGTTTCGAGGCGAGCTTTCTCGATCTCTACAAAGTTGACGGTCGGAAGTACGAACTGACCGTGTTTGGACGCGCCAGTTGCTTGGCCAGCGATTCCGCGAGCAATACCGAACAAGATCGCCGGGCCGTTGATGTAGATCATCTTTCGCGATACTTCATCATCGGTACCTTCCGCGAACGTGAAGTAGCCGAGAATCTTCATGTCAACGGTGTACGGGGCGTTCTCTGCCGCGGTGTAACCGCTCGTCGCAAGTTGTATGCGCATGGTGATGCGATAGTCGCGCGTCAAGACTTCGTCCTGCTGGACGGCGAAGTCCACGTCGATCGCGCTAGACGTCTTGCGACTAGCGTCGTACTCGGGAAGAGCGCGAAAGACTAGCTCCTCCACGTGGTACCGCTGGATATCAAGCAGCGGCTGCGATGTCGTTGTTGTCGTCATTTTGGGTTACGTTGCTCATCTGAGGGGCGGGCACGGAACGTGGCGTGAAAGGACGCTCGGACTTGGGAAAACGTTCGAAGAGAACCACTTGACCAGTCGCCACCTCTTTCTCGTTCGGAAGGAGTAGCGGCGGTTCGATGCGGCATTCAAGAGCACGCGCGAGCTTCACGAGTGTCTCTAGCGTGAAGTTGTTTTTGCCCTTGAGTAGCTTGGAGACGTACGCTTCGCTGAAACCCATGCGCTCGGCGAGAACCTTGCCGGACATGTCACCCAACTGTTCCATTCGCAGCAGAACCGACTCCGTAAAGGCCAGCGAGAGTTCCTCGGTTTGGTACTCCAGCGTCTCCTTCATCGATTCGTAGATTTCCGCGAATGTTTTCATTTCAGCTTTCCTTCCTTAAGTTGTAGGTACTCGATTCGAAGTTGTTCGGCGCGGGCAATGTCGTTGTTGAACTTGCTCTCCTTCACCTTGTCTGACGCATGCACGAAGATGAATCTCTTCGGGCCATCTTGAAAGTATAGAAAACGAGCTCCTCCGTCCGTCGTGAGCTGCCAAAGGTGATTTGACTGCATTACTTTGTGGCAGCGTTTTTTTGACACCTCCCATGCCTTTTTTGCCGCCCGCATCTTGATGATGCCCGTGACTTGCGGATTGTTTGCTGCCTCGATATATGCAAGCACCCTGGCAGGCTTATATCCGTAAAGATCGTATTCCTGCCCTTGTTCGAGCAGATCCAGATGCGCTTGTCGGAACTCTTCAAATGTCAAGGCGGAGTCAACCTATAAGTTAATCTCCCCGTTCGGTATACGCAAGCCCTGGGCCCAAAGTTTCTTTAAGGGAGAACTGAGAATCTTGCGCGCCTTGCGCATGTATGTCAAGGAGATGATCGGTAACTAACGTGTTTAGTTATAGTTACTTACCGCTTCGCGATCTCTTTCATCAGTTCCCGAAAGAGAGAGCCGCGACGGGTCGGGTCCGAGTTCTGCGTACGGAGGGAGACCGCCAGAACGAAACCTCCGGGTCCCACTCGATCAACTTCTCATCTGGCATACTCACCGCCATGAAACGTCTCGCCCTCGCCCTTCTCTTCGCCGCCCTCACCGCCCGCGCCGAAACGCTGCTGATCCTCAACAAGTCTGATGCGACGTTGATGTTCGTCGATCCGGCGACATTGAAGACGCTCGGGACGATCCCGACGGGCGATGGGCCGCACGAGGTTGCGGTGTCGGACGATGGAAAGATCGCCGTCGTCGCAAACTACGGGACCGGGCCCAATCCGGGGACGACGCTTTCGGTCGTCGATGTTCCGAACCGCAAGGAGCTGCGGCGGTTCGCGCTTCCCGGCCTTTTGCGGCCGCATGGGATCACCGCGGTCGGGTCGCGATTCTGGTTCACGGCCGAGGGGAGCCGGGTCATCGCGCGGTATGACGCGGCGGCCGACCGCATCGACTTCGTCAGCGGAAGCGGTGCCGACACCACGCACATGATCATCGTTCCGCGCGGCGAGAAGACGGTTTACACCGCCAACATCGGTTCGAACAGCGTCACCGTCTTTGACCTGAGCCGTCTACCGCGCGACGTCTTCATCAAGCAGATTCCGGTGGTCAAAGGGCCCGAAGGGATGGATCTCGCGCCGGATGCCTCGGAGCTGTGGGTTGCCTCGCGCGTCGCGAACGGCGGGATCGCCATCATCGATCCCAAGTCGGGGACGGTCACGCAAACGCTCCCGACGGAGACCAAGGTGGCCAACCGGGTGAAGTTCACGAATGACGGCAAGTGGGTGCTCGTCTCCGATACAGACGCCAACGTGGTGCTGGTTTTCGACGCGGCGACGAAAGAGATGATCAAGTCAGTGGAGATGGCCGCTGGCCCGTCGGGAATCCTCATGGCACCGGACGGCGAGCGTGCCTTCGTCGCCTGTGCGAACGCGAAGAAGGTGCAGGTCATGGAGCTCAAGTCGTTCTCGATCACTTACGAGATCGAGACAGGAAACACCCCGGACGGATTGGCGTACGCGCGGTAGCGGTTGACCGGGATAGCTGCCAGGAACGCGCGGGCGGGACGCCCGCGGTCCCAGGGGGGTCACGACTCCACGTATGGCGCGAGCTTCTCGCGAACGAGATCCGGCACCGCGGTCGGCTTGAACTCGCCGCGCTTCACGGCCACGAGGATGTACTTCCCTGTTGCCACGACCACGTCCGGCGCTTCGGTGCGGCGGACTTCGAAGTTGAGGTGGATCGAGCTGCCGCCGATCTTTCCGAAGTAGGCATCGACGATGAGCAGCTCGTCGAGCGTTACGGGATGGAAGAAGTCGCACTCCACGTGAACGCGGGGAAGCCACAGGCCGAGGTCGTCGAAGAGCGTTCGATAGGAGAGGCCGCAGGAGCGGAAGAGCTCGACCTCGGCAAGGCCGAAGAAGCGCAGGTAGGCCTGGTAGTTGATGATGCCCGCGGCGTCGATGTCTTCCCAGCGGACGTATTCAGACACGGAAAAGCGCATGGCCTTAGAATTCGCGACTTATGAAGGAAACGATGACAAAACGTATCACGGCTCTCGTCTTCTCTCTTTTCGCCGTCGCTGCTTTTGCCGCTGATGCTCCGCCGAAGGTTGTCGCTCTCCGCGCGGCGCGGCTCATCGACGGCCGAGGGGGGAGCGTCGTCTCTCCGGCTGTGATCGTGGTGCGCGGCAACAGGATCGACTCGATCGGCGGTGCCGTTCCCTCGGACGCGCAGGTGATCGACCTCGGCGACATGACTCTGCTGCCTGGCCTGATCGATGCGCACGTCCACACCCTGCTGCAGGGCGACATCACGTCCGAGGATTACGACGTGCAGCTCTTCAAGGAATCGCTTCCCTACCGTGCCTTGCGCGCGACGAAAGCGCTGAAGATCGCGCTCGGCCATGGATTTACGACCGTGCGCGATGTCGAGACCGAGGGGGCGATGTACACCGACGTCGACCTCAAACGTGCCATCAACAACGGCGTCATCGACGGGCCGCGCATGGTGGTCTCGACGCGGGCCATGTCGGTCACCGGCGGCTATGGCCCCAGCGGCTACGCGCCAGACGTCACGTATCCGATGGGCGTGCAGATCGTCGACGGAGCGGATTCGGCGCGCAAGGCCGTCCGCGAGCAGATCGCCCACGGCGCCGACTGGATCAAGGTCTACGCGGACCGCTCGTACTTCGTGGCGAAAGACGGCACGCTCTCGTCGACGCCGACGTTCAATGCCGAGGAGATGAAGGCGATCGTCGAAGAAGCACATCGGCTGCGTCACAAAGTGGCCGCCCACGCCATGGCCCGGCCGGGAATCGAGAACGCGCTCAACGCCGGCGTCGACTCGATCGAGCACGGCATCGCCATCCCTGACGACCTGCTCGACGTGATGCTGGCCAAAGGGACGTACCTCTGCCCGACCTTGACCGTCACCGAGTACGTGGCGCCGGGCCGGGGCGGCGTCTGGGTGAAGATTCCGGCGTTTCATCGCGACAGTTTTTCGCGCGCGTTGAAGCGCGGCGTGAAGATCGCCTTCGGCACCGATGCCGGCGGCTTCGCCTGGGACGCGATCAACGAGGCGAAGGAGTTCGAGTACGAGACCCGCTATGGCATGACGCCGATGCAGGCCATCCAGACCGCGACGCGCAATGCGGCCGATCTGCTCGACATGTCGGACCGCATCGGCACGATCGAAGCGGGCAAGTTTGCCGACATCGTGGCCGTGCCCGGCAATCCTTTGAGCGACATCACGGCGATGGAGCGGGTGGCGTTCGTGATGAAGGATGGGGGCGTTTATAAGAGGCCGTGAGGGCGTTGTCGGTTGTCGGTTGTCAGTGGTCGGGAGAGATTCTTCGGCCACTGCGCTAACCTACCGCCGTGTCCAATCTTCTCGTCGTCGACGTCGGCAATACGAACATCGTTCTGGGTGTCTTTCGTGGCGATGGGCTGGTCAGCTCCTGGCGGCTCGCTACGGCGCGTGAGCGAACGTCGGATGAGTATGGGATTCTGGCGCGGCAGCTCATCGGGGAGACGTTCTCCGATGCATTCGAGGGGGCGATCGTCTCCTCCGTCGTGCCGCCGCTGAATCACTCCATCGCCTCGATGGTGCGCAAGTTTTTCGGGCTCGATGCGCTCTTCGTCGAGCCGGGAGTGAAGACCGGCATCGCCATCCACACCGATAACCCGCAGGAAGTCGGGGCCGACCGCATCGTCAATTGCGTGGCCGCACACGCGGAGTACGGCGGGCCGGCCATCATCGTCGACTTCGGCACAGCCACGACGTTCGATGTGGTGACACACGATGCCCGCTACATCGGTGGCGTGATCGCGCCCGGCCTGACCATCTCCGCCGAGGCGCTTTTCGCCCGCGCCGCGCGGCTGCCGCGCGTCGACATCCGCCGGCCGGAGTCGGTGATCGGTACGAACACGATCGTGAACATGCAGTCGGGCATCTATTTCGGTTACCTCGGCCTGGTCGACGGCATCCTCGGACGGATGAAGCGCGAAGTGCCCGACGTGCGGGCGGTCGTGGCCACCGGAGGCCTGGCCTCGCTCCTCGCCCCCGACTCCGAGTACATCGAGCACGTCGACGACGATCTGACGCTGAAGGGGCTGAAGATCGTCTACGAGCGGAACAGAACGCCGAGGCGAGGGCGGAAGTGAGGGTTAAGCTAAGACCATTAACCGCGGCACTCCTCCTCCTCGCCGCCAACGCATTCGCTGGCTCCCAGGTCACCGCCACCCACGCCGCCTTGGCGACATCCTCCCCTGCGGCGACGCAGATCGGCCTGCGTATCCTCAAGAACGGCGGCAACGCCATCGACGCGGCGGTGGCGGTCTCGTTCGCGCTCGGCGTGCTCGAGCCGAAGGCGACGGGCATCGGCGGAGGAGGTTTTCTCATCTACTACGATGCCGAGACCGGAGGTGTCTGGACGCTCGACTTTCGCGAGACCGCGCCGGCAGCGGCGAAACGCCCGGTGGGGACGGCCACCTTCACTGGTGCCTCGGCGGCGGCCATTCCTGGATTCGTGGCCGGACTCGATGCCATGCACGGCCGCTTCGGCTCCCTACCATGGCGCGCGCTTCTCGCGCCCGCCAACCGCCTTGCGAAAGCCGATCTGGCGAAGACGCTGCAGCGCCTCGGCGAACAGGGAGCGCGCGATTTCTACGACGGGCAACTGGCTGGCAAAGTGGTCGAGGCAGTGCGTGCGGCCGGCGGCACGTTCTCGTTTCGCGATCTGCACGACTACAAGCCCGTTTGGCGCGCCCCGGTTCGCATCGCCTTCCGCGGCGCCGACATCTACACCATCGCGCCACCAGCGGCCGGCGGTCTGATGCTCGGATCGATTCTGAAGATCGTGAGTGGACTCGCGCTGAATAAGCCGAACTACATTCATCTGCTGGCCGAGGCCGAGCGGCGCGCGGCCATCGATCGCGACAGATTTCTGGCCGACCCCGCCGGAGAACGCGTGCCGATGAACGATCTCCTCTCCGATGAGCGCGCCGCCCTCTGGCGCGCCTCGATCGATCCGAACCGCGTGACTCCGACAATTGGATTGACGGAGCCCGGCGCGGTCACGACGCAGTCGGCCCACACGACGCACATCTCCATCGTCGACGCGCACGGCAACGTCGTTTCGCTGACGACCTCCGTCGGTGACGAGAGCGGAAGCGGCTTCACCATGCCTGGAACCGGCGTCGTTCTGAATACAGCCATGAACGACTTCGGCAGCGCGCCGAACTCCCTGGCCGGCGGCAACCGTCCGGCATCACCTTTGTCTCCGGTGATCGTGCTGCGCGGCGGAAAACCGATCCTGGCCATCGGCACGCCCGGCGGCCCGACGATCCCGACGACGCTCGCGCAGATCCTGCTCGACATCCTTGCCCTCAACCGGCCGCTGGCAGAGGCGATCGCGGCACCCCGTTTTTCCCAGCAGGCCACGCCGGAGGAAGTCACCTACGAGCAGGGCCGCGCGCCCCAATCGGCGGTCGATGCGTTGCTAGCCATGGGTCACGGCGTTCGCGCGCGCGAGCCGTTCGGCGACGTGCAGGCGGTGTCAATCGACGGCAGAAAGCTTCTGGCGATTTCCGATCCACGTCACGGGGGGGCGGCGGGGGGGTACTGAAATCGTTGTGGAATTGGTAATCTTCCAAAAACGGCTAGTTGGGGGAGGCCTGAAGCGATAGGACAGCGCCGCACGCTATCGTCTGGTGTTAAGTCATTTGTTGCGAGTGACATAAAGCATGCGTCGTTAGGCCCCGTAACCTGAGTGTCTGCGTTAAGAACTGGTTCACTGAACGCAAGAACTCGTTCCGCGAAACGAGAAACCTCGTTCCACTGAACGTAAAAACTCGCTCCTCGAACGAGAAACCTCGTTCCACTGAACGTAAAAACTCGTTCCGCGAACGAGAAACCTCGTTCCACTGAACGTAAAAACTCGCTCCTCGAACGAGAAAACTCGTCCCTCGAACGTAAAAACTCGTCCCCTGAACGAGAAACCTCGTTCCACTGAACGCAAGAACTCGTTCCCCCGAACGAGAAACCTCGCTCTTCGCACGTAAAAGCTCTTTCCGCGAATGAGAATCGTGGTTCCGAGACCAGTCACCTGATCACTTGGTTGCGAAACAATCCGTGCTCAGTGTTGAACGCCTTGACCGAAACGATCGGTGGTCATCCTGCGCACCCCGTCGCTCGTGGCAATCAGCGCCTCGGTGGCCTCGGTCGGAAAGAAGCCGGTTTCGACGACGCCGGCAAGTTTCCGGATGTCTGCCACGACATCCGCGATGTCGATCGTTTCCGGGACGCGCACGTCGAGGATGAGGTGCCCTTCGTCCGTGATGCGCGGCTGGCCATCGCGAAGACGAAGTACCGGAGCGAGGCCCATCATCGAGAATCGCTCCTCGAGAACGTCCCGCGCGAACGGCGTCACCTCGACCGGTAGCACGCCAACCCCGAGCCGTTCGACGATCTTCGACTCATCGGCGATGACGATGAATCGCCTTGCCTGCTGCTCGACGATCTTCTCGCGCAACAGCGCGCCGCCGCGGCCCTTGATCAACCGCAACCGGGCGTCGATCTCGTCCGCCCCGTCGACGGCGAGATCGAGCGGCGAGATCTCCGCGAGAGGGAAGAGGGGGATACCGAGTGGACCGGCCTGATCTTCGGTCTGTTTCGAGGTGCACGTGCAGCGGATGTCGCGAAGATCGCCGCGTGCAAGCGCTTCGCCGAGGAGGGTGATGAACTCCTTCGCCGTGCTGCCGGTGCCGAGGCCGAGGGACATTCCGGTTCGGACCGAACGAAGCGCCTCACGGGCTGCTTCCACCTTCTGTCGCTCTGCATTCACAGGGTCGAGTGTAATCGAGAGAGCGTATGCGCGCCGAAGGCGCGGTCACACGGTTACCGCCTCCGAAACCTCCGCCCCTTTCGGCACGACCACGATTCCCGTATCGGTCACGGTGAAGCGCTGGCGGTCGGCTTCGAGGTCGTAGCCGATGGTCGTGTTCGGCGGGATCTTCACTCCTTTGTCGATGATCGTCCGTTTGATCTTCGAGTGGCGGCCGATCTCCACGCCGTCCATCAGGATCGATTCGTCGACGTCGGTGTACGAATGGATGCGCACGCGCGGATGGAGCACGCTGCGGTTGATGGTGCCGCCGGAGATGATCACGCCGGCGGAGACGAGGGAGTCGGTGGCGATCCCGATGCGCTGCGACTTGGAGTCGGCGAAGACGAACTTCGCCGGCGGCAGGTTCAGCGGCGCCGAGACCATCGGCCACTGCGCGTTGTAGAGGTTGAAGAGGGGAGTGACGGCGACGAGATCGAGCGACGCCGCAAAGTACGAATCGATCGTCCCGACGTCGCGCCAGTATCCACGGTTGATCTCGGCCTCGCCCGGCACGTAGTTCTGGCCGAAGTCGTAGGCGAAGACCTTCATCCGCGGATACATGGCCGGGATGATCTCCTTGCCGAAGTCGTGTGCCGCGTCGCGCAGTGCATTGCGCTGCAGCACGTCGATCATCACGTTGGCCTTGAAGATGTAGTTGCCCATCGAGGCCAGGACCATGTCCGGCCGCCCCGGAATCGTCTTCGCCCCCTCCTTCGGCTTCTCCACGAAGCCGGTCACGCGCCAGTCGCTGTCGACTTCGACGATGCCGAAGTGATGGGCTTCCTCCACCGGCACGGGGATGGTGGCGATGGTCAGGTCGGCGTCGTTGGTCAGGTGCTCCTGCAGCATCTGGTTCACATCCATCTTGTAGATGTGATCGCCGCCGAAGACGCAGACAAACTCCGGCTGCTCGTCGAAGATCAGCTCGAGGTTCTGGAAGACCGCGTCCGCGGTGCCGCGGAACCAGAATGGTCCCTTGCGCATCTGCGCCGGCACGATGTCGACGTATTGGCCGATCTCGGGCACCAGCCGCCACGTGCGCGTGATGTGCTCGATGAGCGAGTTCGATTTGAACTGCGTCATCACCTTGATCTTGAAGAAGCCGGAGTTGATGAAGTTGTTGATGACGAAGTCGATGATGCGATAGCGGCCGCCGAACGGCACGGCCGGCTTGGCGCGGTCGCGCGTCAGCGGGTAGAGCCGCTCGCCCATGCCGCCGGCGAGGATCATCGTCAGAATGTTGCGGCGCGCCAGTGATCCGTACATGTGAGATTGATTCTTCCTCCAACCGGCCCTCGAAGCAATTCATGTGCTAAAACGCTTTGTCGGAAGATGGCCGAAAAGGACTACTACGACATCCTCGGCGTGAAGAAGGCCGCCGGCGCGGATGAGATCAAGAAGGCCTATCGCGGCCTGGCGAAGAAGTTCCATCCCGACAAGAACAAGGGCAACAAGGACGCGGAGAACAAGTTCAAGGAGATCTCCGAGGCCTACGCCGTTCTCTCCGACAAAGAAAAACGAGAGCAGTACGACCGCCTGGGGAAGGAAGCGTTCCACTTCGGCGGCCAGGGCGGCGCCAATCCGTTCCAGGGTGGCGGCAGCCCGTTCGGCGGGTTCGATTTCTCGCAGTTCAGCGGTGGCGGTGCACGCGCGCGCGGCGGACGGCGCTCGACGGGCGGCGGGGGAGGGTTCACCGACATTTTCTCCGACCTCTTCGGCGGCGGAGGCGGATTCGAGCAGGGGCCGGAGCGCGGCGCCGATCTCGAAGCAGAGCTGACGATCGATTTTCGAGACGCCATCCTCGGCACGACCATGGATCTGGTGATCGGCGGCAAGGGAGTCAAGGTCAAAATCCCCGAGGGCGTCTCGGACGGACAGCGAATCCGCCTGCGCGGCAAGGGCGTTCCCGGCGGAAACGGCGGCCAGGCCGGCGATCTGAACGTGCTCATTCACATCCGCCCACATCCGTTGTTCGAGCGTCGCGGCGACGACATCTACATCGACCTCCCGATCAAAGTCGGCGAGGCCATCCGCGGCGGCGAAGTGGAAGTGCCGACCATCCACGGCCCCGTGCGCGCCCGCATCCCCGCCGGCACGCAGGGGGGCCAGACCTTTCGTCTGCGCGGCAAGGGCGTGAAAAAGAAGGCCGGCGCTTTCGGCGATCACTACTACCGCGTCGAGGTCACCGTACCGAAGAGCACCGCACCCGAGGTGCTCGAAGCGGCGGATGCGATCGACGCCGCATATGGAGAGGATCCGCGGGCGAAGCTGAACACGGGGTTGTGAGCGATGACCCGCATCGCCTTCGCCGTCCACTGATCGGCCCGCGGGACGATACACTCACGTCCCCACATGAACATCGAGCTCCTTCGCGCCGACGTCTCCTCCCTCAAGGTCGACGCGATCATCAATCCGGCCTCGGCGAGCAAGCCGGTGGCGGATTTCGGGTCGGTGCCGGTGGGGCATGCGGTGGTCACCAGCGGCGGCAATGTTCTCTGCAAGTTCGTCATCCATGCCATCGTCCCGCGCAACGGCGACGGCGATGAGGACGCGAAGCTGCGCAACGCCATGTGGGCGGCGCTCAAACGCGCCGAAGAGCTGGCCATCGCCTCGGTGGCCATGCCGCCGGTGCCGGGACCGTTCGGATTTGAACCGGGACGCTGCTCCCGCGTGCTGATATCGACAGCGTTAGACTTCCGGCCGCACGCACGTTCATTGCAGCGCGTCGTCTTCTGCGCGTTCAGCGAAGAAGCCTACGGCGAGCTTCGTTGCGCGCTCGAGGAGCAGAAGGATTGATTCCCCCCGGACAGATCGTCGTCATCGGCGATTCACACATCGGACTCTCGGAAGGAAACGAAACGCCGATTCTGTCGTGGCTCGATCGCCTTGCCGCGCTCCGGCCGCGCGCGCTTTACCTCAATGGCGATCTCTTTCACTACCTCATCGCCCATCCGAAGTTCTACACGTCGTCTGTCGCAAACGTCTTTGCCCGCTTCCGTGAGCTGCGCGACGGCGGAATGCCGATTCACTACGTCGAAGGGAACCGTGACTTCTTCCTCCGAGGGTCGTTTGCCGAACAGTCCGTTACGGACGTGTCGATCGAATACGAGGTCGATGCCGGCGACCGAAAGTTCCTGATCATCCATGGCGACATGATCAACGACCACGATCTGCCCTATCGCTTCTGGCGGTTTGCTTCGAAGAATGCGGCGTCACGATTCGCGCTACGTTTCATCCCGAAGAAAACCGCCCGGAAGTTCGTCGACGGCATTGAGGGCCGGCTTTCCGATTCAAACTTCAAACACAAGGCGCAGCTCCCCATCAAACAGATGGCCGCCTACGCGCAGTCACGCGGCACGGAAGGCTTCACCCACGTCGTCTTCGGCCACTTCCACGAGAAGCTCGTTCTGCCCGGCCAAACCACGGTTATGGTATTGCCTCCGTGGTACGAAACGGGGGAGGCGATGGTGATCGATCCGGTGACGGGCGCCGCCGAGTTCGTCGAGATCTAATGCCCGGCCGCGCGCCGCCGCGGATTCCCTACCTTCACGAGAAACTCCGCCTCGGCGGTCCCGCACTCGGCGGTCTCGCGCACCCAGAACGAATAGGAGCCGGGCCCGCGCGGCACGAAATCGACGTAGTACGGCGCGTTCGTGAACGGGATCGGATGCGACGTGTCGCCGCGCGCGCCGGCGTACCACTGGTACGTCCCGCCGGCGAACGACGACTCGACATGCAGCAGCACAGGCTCGTTCACGCGCCCCTGGATCGTGGCGAACAGCGGCGTGAGCGTAAGGCCGGAGCACCCGTGCACCGTGACGGTGGCGACGGTACTCGTGATCAGGCCCGGGGTATGGACGTCGTAGTGGCGCGAGACAATCGTCGAGGTGCCGGGCTCGATTCCCTGCACGACGATGCCGGCGACGTTGTCGTTCGCCTCCATGACGCCGGCCGCGGAGACGGAGGGCCCATTGCCGCCGAACTCGATCCTGTTCGGTGGCCACGGGATGCCCTGGTACGACGAGGGGATACGGTGCGCCTCCAGCGTGACCGTCTGCCCGACCGCGATCGTGACCGTCGACGGATCGACGCGGATGTTGTCGCTGCATGCGGCGGCGAGGAGGAGGAGAACGGGCATCACCAGCTTCCGCATGATCGGAGATACGCGCCTCCGCCCCGCAGCGTCTATCATCGCGCGGCGATGCGGATGACCGTCACCTTCCTCGGATCCGGCACTTCCACCGGCGTTCCCGTCGTCGGTTGCTCCTGTGCCGTCTGCACGTCAGCCGATCCGCGGAACAGGCGGCTGCGGCAGTCGGTGAAGATCGAGATGGCAGGGAAGCATTTTCTGATCGATACCTCTCCCGATCTGCGGTTACAGCTTCTCCGGTTCCCGATCCCACGCCTCGATTTCGTGCTCTTCACGCACTCGCATTCCGATCACCTCATGGGGCTCGACGACATCCGGCCCTTCAACTTCCGGCAGCGCGAAGCCATCCAGGCCTTTGCCAATCCGATGACGGCGGCGGCGATCCGGCGCGCGTTCAGCTATATCTGGTCCGACTCGCAGATCGGCGGCGGCAAACCACAGCTCGACCTGATCGAGATCGACGGCCCGTTCGTGCACGAGGGCATCGCCATCACCCCATTGCCCGTCGAGCACGGCGACTGGACGATCCTCGGATTTCGTATCGGTAACTTCGCCTACATCACCGATACCAACGGCATTCCGGAGGCGACGCTGCGCCTCCTGGAAGGCGTCGAGATTCTCGCCCTCGACGGCCTGCGCATCGCGCCGCGCCACCCAACGCATTTCGTGATCGACGAAGCCGTCGCCGCCGCAACGCAGATCAACGCACGCGAGACTTGGCTGATCCACCTGACCCACGAGGTCGATCACGCGGCCGTCGAGGCGACGCTGCCTGCCGGGATACGGCTGGCCTATGACGGCCTGGTCCTGGAGCTCTAACGATGAAATCGATCCCAAAACGCGACCATCTCAACGCCACGGTTACGGCACCACCCTCCAAGTCCTACTCCGTTCGGGCTCTCCTCCTCGGCGCAATGTCCGAGGGAACGACCACGATTACCAATTGCCTCGATGCGGACGATACCCGCTACGCGCTCGAAGCGCTCCGGACGATCGGATTCCGGATCGATGGCACATTCAAGACCGGCGTCGCCATCGGGCCGCGAGTCAGCATGTCGGCCAACGAGGTGCCGGTCTTCATCGGCAACGCCGGGACAGCGATGCGCTTTCTGACCGGGTGGCTGGCATTTACGCCGGGACGCTTCATCCTGCAGGGCGAGGCGCGGATGCACGAGCGGCCGATCGGCGACCTGGTCGAGGTCCTGCTGTCGATCGGCGCGGAGGTCGAGTACGTCGACCGCGAGGGATACCCGCCGCTGCGCATCCGAGGAAAAAAGATGCGGGGCGGGTTCGACGTCGCCATCGCAGCCGATACCTCGAGCCAGTTCGCGTCGTCGCTGATGATGGCCGGCGCTACGCTGCCGGACGGGATCACGCTGCGCCTGACATCGCTGGCCTCGGCCTCCTACCTCGACATCACCGCGTCGATCCTGACCGCGTTCGGTGCCGGCGTGCAGCGGAGCGGCAACGTCGTCCACGTCAGCGCGGCGACGCTGCGGCGCGATGAGTACCACGTCGAAGGCGACTACTCGTCGGCCTCGTACTGGTTTGCTGCCGCGGCGGCAACGCGCGGCACGGTACGCGTTCGCGGCCTGGTGCATCCCAGCGCGCAAGGCGACGCGGCCTTTCTCGACATCCTCGAGGCAATGGGCTGCACCGTGAACATCGCGGACGAGATCACCGTCACCGGAACGGAAACGCTGCGCGGTGGCCGCTTCGACTGCAACTCCTCTCCCGATCTCGTACCGACGCTTGCCGCGATCGCGCCGCTTGCGTCGTCGCCGGTCGAGATCGTCAACGTAGCCAACCTCCGGGTCAAGGAATCGGACCGCCTGGCCACCGTGACGTCGGAGCTCCGCCGCCTCGGCGCGACGGTGGAAGAACGTGCCGACTCGCTGCTCATCCAGCCCGGCTGGTCGTCAGATCCGGCAACCATCGAGACGCACAACGACCACCGCATCGCCATGGCTTTCGCCATCGCCGGACTGGCGCGGGGCAACGTCACCATCGCCGATGAGCAGGTGGTATCGAAGTCGTACCCGCGGTTCTGGAAGACGCTGGATGAGCTCCTGGCGTCCTGACCTACTTCGGCAGAGGCATATCGGAATTGAAGATGTCTTCCACGGCCCACCAGCGGCCATTCGTCTTTTTCCACATCACCAGGTACTTGCCTTTGTCCTTGATGACCTGCCCGCCGGGAGGCGTGATCGACAGGTCGTAGTGACCCATCTCCACGGCAACGTTGCCCGATTGCGTCACGTTGTCGGAGGTGAGAGTCAGATCGACGGCGCCGTTGGTGAACAGATCGGCCCAGAACTTCCGGATGGCATCGCGACCGTGAAGCGCCGGCTGGTTTGGCGCCATCGCCACGGCGTCAGGCGCGTAGTAGTTGTCAACGATGGCCTGCGCGTTTGCCGCATGGACGTTTGCGGAGACTTCGCCATTCGCACGTCGGATGCCCGCTTCGGCATCGTTCGAAGCCGACTTCGCGGAGGCGCCGGCGGCGAGGACGGCTAGAGCAGCTACCAAAAACAATCTCTTCATGACTCCACCTCAGCTCTTGTTACGTTTGCCACGGACAAACGGATGACTAGGCCGGCACGGCCGGCTGCGATGGTTGCCCAAGGCTCGGCCACCATCTTCGCTCTACCGTCCTGCCTCGGAGACTCCTAAAATAGGCATCATGCGCCCCCAACGTCCGGCAGTCGCGATCGCAATCGTGTTCCTGGTCACCACATCGATCATGGCCTGCCACAGTCCGACGTCGCCAAATGAATCGGTGACGGTCACCGATCACGGACGCCTCTCCGGCATCGTCACAATCGGCCCGAACTGTCCCGGGCCCGAGACGACGAATCCATGCCCGACGCCGCCCTCGGCCTACGCCGCGCGCAAGATCCTCGTCTACAACGAGGCGAAGACGAATCTCCTCTTCACGGTCGACATCGATTCGCAGGGTGCGTATCTCATCGATCTCGCGCCGGCGAAGTACACGGTCGATCTCAAGCCGAACGGCATCGATCACACATCGGATCTGCCGAAGGTCGTCGAGATCAAGGCGAACACCGTCACACGCCTCGACGTGAACATCGATACCGGCATCCGCTAGGCCGGCACGGCCGGCGGCGTTGGTTGCCCAAGGCTCCGCCGCCATTTCGTCAAGGGACAACCATCCGCGCGGACGGCAACAAGAAAAAGGCCGGCAGTTACGCCGGCCTCGTTCGGTCGCCGTGAGAGCTAGGCTTTCAGGTGCTTGCTGACGAGAGCAGTCATCTCGAACATCGAGACCTGCTTCTTGCCGTTGAAGATCTTCAGCAGCTTGTCGTCTGCGTTGATCATCCGCTTGTTCGTCTTGTCCTGAAGGCCCTTGGCCTTGATGTAATCCCACACGCGCTTGGTAACTTCGCTGCGGGGGATCGGCTTGTCGCCGACGATTGCGGCCAGATCGCTGCTCGGGGTGACTTCGGCGGCCAGACCTTTGCCGCCGCTCTTCTTGCTCGTTGTCGCCATCAGTATTTCCTCTCCTACTACGTTTTCGCGCGATTGTGCGCTACTGCACTCTAGCGCGTCAAACGTCGATTTTCGGTTGGTGTGCCGAAAGTCATGGTTTGCACGCCGTCTTCCGGCACATGTGCATCTCCTGACCGCCGCCTAGATTGGGGGTGCAAAGGAGATGCTAATGCACCCGCAACCACTCGTCCGGCTGACCGATGTGGCCCGAACTTACCCCCTGGGACGCGTCCACGTCCGCGCACTCACCGGCGTTTCGCTGGAGGTGAGCCGCGGCGACTTTCTCGCACTTGCCGGTCCGTCCGGCAGCGGTAAGACGACACTGCTGAACCTCATCGGCTGTATCGACAAGCCCGACAGCGGTCGCATCGTCATCGATGGGGTCGACGTCACGCCCGTGCCGCTGCATCGCCTGGCCGCCACCCGCCGTGACACGCTCGGCTTCATCTTCCAGACTTTCAACCTCATCCCTGTGCTGACGGCGTACGAGAACGTCGAGTACCCGCTCCTGCTGCAACACCTCCCGGCGGCAAAGCGGCGCGACCGCGTCCGCTACTGGCTCGAACAGGTCGGATTGAGCGATCAGGCCCGCCAGCGGCCCGACCAGCTTTCCGGCGGACAGCGGCAGCGCGTAGCCATCGCCAGAGCGATGGTTGGCGAACCGAAGCTCGCCCTCGCCGACGAGCCGACCGCGAACCTCGATTCCGTCACCGCGGGAAAAATCCTCGATCTCGTCGAAGAGCTCAACGACAGAACGCACTGCACCTTCATCTTCGCAACGCACGACCCGGCGCTCATGGCCCGTGCGCGCAGCCGCGTGCGCATGCACGACGGCGACATCGTCACCGAACCGCGGCTCGAAGCCCGCGCCTCCTGAGGAACGAATCCGATGCTGATCAAACTCGCCCTTCGCAACGTCTTCCGCAACCGCCGCCGCTCGGCCATCACGCTTCTCGTCATCGTCTTCGGTGCCGTCGGCCTGATCCTTTTCGGCGGCTACAAGGCCATCACCTTCCGCGGCCTTCGCGAGAGCACCATCCGCGACCGCCTGGGACATCTGCAGATCTACAAGCGCGGCTTCGAGCGCGCGGAGGCAAAGAAGCCTCTGGAGTACGGCCTCGACGACGTCGCGCAGCTACGGCGGGCCATCGAAAGCGATCGACGCGTTCGCATGACCACCGCCCAGATCACGCTCATGGGCCTCATCAGCAACGGCGACAAGTCGGAGACCTTCATGGCCACGGCTGTCGAACCGAGGAGGGACCGGGCCATGAACGCCCAACGCCTCGTCGCCGGCACAAATCTCCCCGATGCAGAACCGGACGCTGTCATCGTGGGGAAGGGGCTCGCCGCGTCGATGCACGCCAGGCCGGGCGACTACCTGACGCTCATGTCGACCACGACCTCCGGCTCGCTCAACGCCATCGATGTGCGCGTGGCCGGCATCTTCACCAGCGGCGTCAAGGAGTACGACGATCGCGCCATCAAGATGCCGCTGGCCGGCGCGCAGCAACTCCTCCAGACCGCGAAGGTCGAGCGCCTGCTCGTCCTGCTCAATGAAACCGACGACACGGACGCCGTCCGTGCGGATCTGGACCGCCTGTTCGCGCGGAAGCAGTGGGCGCTCGAGATGAAGGACTGGTCCCAGTTGGCGACCTTCTATCACCAGGTCGTTCTGCTCTACAACGGCATCTTCGGCTTCATCGGGATGGTCGTCTTCGGCATCGTCATCTTCAGCGTGGCCAACACGATCGTGATGGCGATCTTCGAGCGGACCCGCGAGATCGGCACGATGATGGCCATCGGAACGACGCGAACCAGCGTCTGGCGGCTCTTCCTGCTCGAAGGGCTGTTCATCGGCATCATCGGCGGCGTGGCGGGACTGCTGGCCGGTGCCGGCGCGTCCGGCATCATCAACAACGCCCACTTCATGCTTCCGCCGCCGCCCGGCTACACGCAGGGCTACCCGCTGCGCGTCCTGATGCAGCCGGGCATTCTCATCACCGCCTTCCTCGTCGCCGTCATCACCTCGACACTTTCATCGATCCTCCCGGCGCTGAAGGCGTCGCGGCTGAAAATCGTGGATGCGTTGGGGCACATCTAGGAGCCATCATGAAATCGATCATCGCCATCGCCCTTTTCTGCGCAATGCTGCCGAGCACCGGTCGGACTGGAGAGTCCGATCGGCGTGTGGATGCCGCATCCGTTCTCGCGCGCGCTGACGTCTTTCGCAATCCGATCGACAGTTTTTCGGTCGACGTCGAGCTCACGTCGTTCGCGCCGGGTGGAAGGACTGACATCTCGCGTTTCCGCGTGTTCGGAAGAGGGAGCGATCGCAGCATCGTCGAGTTCACCTTCCCGCAGACGGAGAAGGGGAAGTACCTGCTGATGCTGCGCGACGCCATGTGGATCTACATGCCGTCCGCCAGCCGGCCGATCCGCATCTCGCCGCTGCAGAGGCTCATGGGACAGGCATCGAACGGCGATGTGGCGCGAACCAACTTCTCGATCGACTACGACGCCAAGTCGGTCGCCGAGGATGGCGATGCGTTCGTCGTCGACCTCGTGGCGAAAGACCCGGCCGTCGCCTACAACCGCGTCCGGCTCTGGATCGACAAACAGTCGTACGAGCCGCGTCGCGCTGATTTCTATGTCGTCTCCGGAAAGCTGATCAAACGCGCCACGTACCGCCAGTACGGCACGATGGCCGGCCGGCGTGTCGTCACCGAGGTCGAGATTGATGACCTGCTGCGGCCGGGCAATCGCACCGTGATGCGCTACGCCAACCTCACTCCGAAAGAGAACGCCGAGAAGATGTTCACGAAGGACGCGCTGGGCAAATGGTGAAGACGGTCATCATCGCGATGGCGTTGTTCGCAACGACTGTCCATGCCGAGACCTTCAAGTTCTTCGGCTCCGCCGGCGCCGAGTGGCAGCTCACTCCCGCTAACGCCGCGTCCGCTCTGAATCCGGGCAACGTCGCGCGGCTGCCCTACCGCACCGGCTCCGGCGACGCTGTCGCATTCCTCGACGCCGCGCCGGAAAGCCATGCCTGGAAACTGCACCTCAAGCTACGCGGTGATGCCGCCGAGGGAGGCGGTCAGAAGGCCGGGATCGGCGAAGCGTCGCTGCAGCTCAATCCGCGGCCATGGCTCGACGTCACGATCGGCCGGATCATCGAAAAGTGGGGCACCGGCTACGCCTGGAATCCGACGGCATTCGTCAGCCCGAAAAAGAATCCGGCCGATCCCACCGACCGCCTCTCCGCCAATCGCGGCATCGGCATGGTTCGCACCGACCTTTTCGTCCGAGGCACGAACGTTTCGCTCTACGCGCTCGATCACGGCGCAGTAGCCGCGCGCGTCTACCGGCTCGTTGGAGGGACCGATGTATCGCTTCACTTCCGGCGCGATGGCAGCGGCACCCGGCAGGGAATCAGTGCCGCGCGCGTCTTCGGCGACGCGCTTGAGTTGCACGGCGAGGTGGCGCGCCGCCGTGCGCTGGCCGGAGGTCAGTACACGTTCAAGAGCAACGTCAACGTCGTCGTCGAGCTCTATCGCGGCGGCGATGGTCTCGATGCGGGCGCGTTTCGTGAGTTCCGCACCGCCGCTGATTCCGCGCACGACGAAGCGGCGATCCGCGCCGCGAATACCGCGTATGCGCCGCTGCACATGGCCCGCAACTACGCCTTCATCCGTCTCGCCTGGCCGCACGACAAGCTCGATGCGGAGCTGATCGCCATCACCAATCTTCGCGACGGATCGCTGCTCGCGCGTGCCACGCTCACCCGGCGGCTGCTGGCGAATGTGAGCGTCTATCTCATCGACACGGAGTTCGCCGGCGCGCGCGCCAGCGAGCTCTCGTACATGCAGGTGCGTCGCGTCACCACCGCCGGCGCGCGCTACTACTTCTAGAATGACATGGACGTGACCGGACGAAAGATGACGTGGGTCGGCGTCCTGACGTGGATCATCGTCGGGATTCCGAGTGTGTTGTGGGAAGTGGAGTTCCGATCCCTTTTCGCGCCGCGGGCGGCGATGCTCTTCGGCGCCTTCATCGTGTTCATCGTTGCGTTCCTCATCGGCACGCGTCCAGGCTGCACCAATGCCACCCGGATTCCGATGCTCATCATCGAGACTCTGACGGCCTATGCCTGTGTAAACCTGCAGCCGACCGGCTTCCAACCAGTGCTGCTCGTCATCATCGCCGCGCAACTCGGTGCGTCGTATCCGCCTCGCTATGCCATCGGCGGCATTGCCATCAACTCGATCGTCCTCGGCTTGATCATGGACAGGAACGGCGGCTCACCGGTGATCTATGCGCTGGTCTACTTCGCCTTCTCGCTCTTCGCGCTCTTCTCGATGCACGTTGCCCATTCCGAGACGGAGGCGCGCAAGTCGCTGGCCGAGGCCAACGCCGAGCTGCGCATGACCACCGAGCTCCTCGAGATCAGCAGCCGCACCTCGGAGCGGCTTCGCATCGCCCGCGATCTGCACGATCTCCTCGGCCACCACCTGACGGCGCTCAGTCTCAACCTCGAAGTGGCCAGCCACGTGGCCACCGGCGAGGCGAAGGAGCACATCGAGAAGAGCAAGTCGATCGCGAAGCATCTCCTCGCTGACGTTCGCGACGTCGTCAGCCGCCTGCGCAACGACGAGCCGGTCGATTTGACGACATCTCTGGAATCGCTGCGCAACGTCATCGTGACGCCGTCGCTCCATCTCGAATACCCGGACGAGCTGGCCGTGGCCGATGCGAACATCGCCCAGGTCGCGCTGCGGACGGTGCAGGAGATCGTCACGAACGCGGTGCGCCACTCGGGCGCCCGCAATCTCTGGCTGAACCTGAGTCTGAACAAGGCGACAGCCGGCCGCACACTCTCGATCGATGCCCGCGACGACGGCGTCGGCTCCGACAATGTCCGCTTCGGCAACGGACTGCGCGGCCTTCGCGAGCGCGTGGAGCAGGCGCAGGGAACGTTCGAAGTGACGTCGACCCGAGGCCGCGGGTTCTCCATCCACGTGACGCTCCCCCTCGGAGCGTTGGCGTGATCCGCGTCTGCATCGTCGAAGATCAGACCATCGTCCGCCAGGGCCTGCGAAGCCTCCTCGCACTCGTCCCCGACATCGAGGTGGCCGCCGAGGCCAGCGACGGAGAGGAAGCGGTCGCCGTCATCGAGCGCGAGAAGCCGGACGTCGTCCTGCTCGATCTGCGCATGCCGAAGCTCGACGGCGTCGGCGTCCTGCGCACCCTTCGCGAGAGGAACGCCGCGCGCCCGACACTGATCCTGACGACGTTCGACGATGACGCCATCCTGTTCGAAGCCGTCCGCACCGGTGCCAGGGGCTGGCTGCTGAAGGACGTCTCCCTGGAGCGCCTGGCTGGCGCCATCCGGACGCTCGCAGAGGGGGGAACATGCATCGAGCCGGTCATCACCGAGAGGATCATGCGCGCCCTCGAAAAGAGCGACTCATCATTCGAATCCGCCGACCTCCCCGAGCCGCTCACCGACCGCGAGCGAACGATCCTCCGCCTTCTCGCCGGCGGCTACAGCAATAAAGAGATCGGCGAATTGCTGAGCATCACCGACGGTACGGTGAAAAACCACATCTCGAACCTGCTTGCGAAGCTCGGCGTGCGAGATCGAACGAGGGCAGTGCTGCGGGCGATCGACCTCGGCGTGATCTGAGCCCTCCCAGGAGTCTGCGCGGCAGAACGGTCGAGCGGAGATGGTGGCCGAGCCTTGGGCAACCAGCGCTGCCGGCCGTGCCGGCCTACTCCTTCAGTTCGACGTTCCAGTACGCCTCATCGAGGAAGTTCTTCCAGATGTCGGGGAAGTTCCGGCCCTGGAGGCGATGAAGCGGGTGCCACTTCGGGCGCACCGGCTGACGCTTGAGTTGCAGGCCGGTCTCGGTCAGGAGCTTGTTTCCTTTTTTCACGTTGCAGGGGAGGCAGGCGCAGACGACGTTCTCCCACGTCGACTTCCCGCCGCGCGAGATGGGGACGACATGGTCGAGCGACAGCTCGGACGACGAAAACTTCTTGCCGCAGTACTGGCAGCGGTTCCCGTCGCGCAGATAGATGTTGCCGCGCGAGAACTTGACCTCCTGCCGCGGCAGCCGGTCGAACACCAGTAGCTGAACGACGTGCGGAATCAGGATGTTACGGCTGGGGGTGCGGACGAAATGCTCGTCGTCGCCCGGCACCGGGATGTCAGCCCAGTTCTCGAAGTCGTAGGTCCGGTACTCGGAGTCGACGGCCTTGACCTGCCCTTTGTACAACAGGGTCAGCGCACGCCGGGCAGAGGTTATCTGCACAGCCTGGAAGACCCTGTTGAGGACGAGCACGTGACCGTCGAGCATAGTTCCCCACTCGTAACGCCGCGTACAGCCAAGGTTGTTTCCATCTCCTGACCGTCATGAGATGGATCGGAGACATGATACACGCCCGGCAAGGGGGTCCTATACTTCCGCCGGCAGTGGTGGCCAAGCCTTGGGCAACCAACGCTGCCGGCCGTGCCGGCTTGAAAAAAGTGCCGAATTGAGAGATAGTTAGCTCCTGAGTCGATTCTGAATCCAGCTCTGCGGAGCGCATTCCGGGTGTGGTTTTTTGTGGGAGGCATGCATGCGCGTTTTGTCACGGCTCGCTTTCGTTGTCCTTGCTGTCGCCGTCCTTTCCGCTCCGGCGGCGCTCGCCGACCAGTTCCAGGCGACCTGTCCCCTTACGCTGGTAGCGACCAATGCGCCGCCGACCGCGTTCTACCAGTCGCCGCATGGCGTCTTCCGCTTCGGATCGCAGGTCTTCGCGCTGCGCGGCCAGACGCTGACGACCTACACGGTCACCGATCTCGGGGATATGCAGGTCGCCCGGGAGGACTTCATCGGGGCGCTGGCAGCCCGTGAGACCAAGGGCGGCGTCGCCTTCGGAGGCGGCTTCCTCTACCTCAGCAGCGAAGCCGGACTGGAGATCTTCGACCTCCGCAACGTCCGCGCCGGCGGCACCGCGCCAATCCTCGTTTCGCGGACCCCGGGCCTGCGCTACCACCGCCTGGCAGTCAGCGGCACCACGCTCGCCGCGGTCTATCCCGCCACCGACCTGCCGTGCTCCGCGAATGGGGCCATCGGACCGATCCAGACCTGCTTCAACACCATCGACATCTACAGCGTCGCCAACCCGGCAGCGCCCGTCCGCGTCAGCACCATCTCGACGTTCCTGAGCCCGCTCGGCGGGTTCAACGATGTCGCCTTCAACTTTGGCTTCCTCATCGGCACCGCGAACGGCGGCACGGTGGCATGGGACGTCACCAATCCCGCCACCCCGATCTTCGCCGGCGGCAGCGCGACGGCGGGCAAATTCCTGATCAGCAACGGCTCGAACCTGCTCGCCGTCGGCAACGACAGCGCAATCCTCACGTTCATCATCAATCCCACTCCGGGTGCCCCGTCCTTCTTCAACCCCTTCACCTTCCACACCACGGCGAACCTGCAGGTTGAGCGGTCGAACCCGATCATCTTCCATCCGCAGGGAACATTCGATGAGGCCAGCGGACGCCTCATCACGATGATCGACGAGCTCGACTACCAGACGCTCCAGCCCGCGCGCACGATCGCCTTCGACGTCTTCGACTACGCCACGGCCATGCTGCAAGGGCGCGATCCCCGGCAGTACGAACAGGTCTCCTACACGCAGGGCGACGAGGTGAAGTGGAACCCGCTGGCGGTCGGCTCGCTCGTCTACGTCGTCGGTGAGATCACCGGAACGCAGACCTACGGCGCCTGCGGATTGATGACCGGCCGGATCGAGTTCGACTCGATCGCCGGCACGGTCTGCGGCGGCGCCGAGATTCATGGGTGGGTCACGGGAACGCTGAAGATCACGAACGTCGAGCTGTTCCTCGACGGTGGATCGCTCGGCTCGGCCTCGCTCTCCGGACCGCCGCGCATCGACATTCCGTCGACCACACCGGTCTCGACGTGGCGCGTATTCGCGAACCTCGACGCCATCACCAAAGGGGTGCACGTGCTGCGCGCGGTCGGGACCGACGCCGCCGGCAACCGGCGTCAGTTCTCGAGCCAGACCGTCCTGTTTCCGGGTCCGGGATCGAACTGCGTGGCGCGCCGCCGCGCGGTCTGATCACCGCAACGTATCGACGAGCGCGAGCGCCGCAGACCGCGGATCGCTCGCGTCCGTGATCGGCCGTCCGACGACGATGTAATCCGCGCCCGCCGCAATCGCCGCGGCGGGCGTCATCGTTCTGCGCTGGTCTCCCGCCTCGCTCCCTTCAGGACGAATCCCGGGAACGACGATGCGCATCTCACGGCCGCAATCCTCCCGGATGGCGGCAACTTCATGCGACGAAGCAACGACGCCGCGCAGCCCCGCCTCCTGCGCGAGCCTGGCCAGCCGCACGCCGGTTTCGCGCAGCGTCCCTGCGAAACCGATTCTCTGCAGCTCCGAATCGTCCAGACTGGTCAGAACCGTGACGCCGAGGACGAGCGTCGAATCAATCGCACAGGCGCGAAGCATCGTTGGACCGCCCGACGCATGCACCGTCACCATCGCCGCACCCAACGCTGCCGCCTCGGCCACCGCGTGTCCGGCGGTGTTCGGGATGTCGTGGACCTTGAGATCGAGGAAGACCTTCGCTCCGCGCGCGATGACCTCGCGCACGATCGACGGCCCGTTCGCCACGAATGCCTGCAATCCAAGCTTGAAGACGCCAGCGACTCCGTGCAACGAATCGCAGAGACGAAGGATGTCGTCTCGCGAGGAGCGATCGACCGCAACGATCAAACGGTCAGTTGCTTGCATAATCACCATGATAGCGACCGCATGAACAAATTCGACATCGCACGCGCCCTCGACGAGATCTCGACCTACGTCGAGCTGAGCGAGAACAACCGATTCCGAGCGCTGGCGTTCGAGCGTGCCGCACAGAGCATCCGCGCCATCGACGCCGAGCCGGCCGACCTCATTGCCAGCGGCGAGTTGATCCAGCTGGAGGGCATCGGCAAAGGCACCGCCGCCGTCATCGAGGAGTTGGTGCGCACGGGGCAATCGAAGTACCTCGAAGATCTTCGCAAGCAATACCCGCCAGGGATTCTCGGACTGCTGCGCGTACCGAAGCTGGGGCTGAAAAAGATCGGCATCCTCTATCAGAAACTGGGGATCGGAAGCCTCGACGATCTGGAGGAAGCGGCACGGGCCGGACGTCTGGCGGCTTTGCCTGGATTCGGAACGAAGACGGAGCAGTTCATTCTCGGCAGCATCGAGAAGGCGCGCCGCCGCGAGTCGCACTTCCTGCTGCCGATCGGCGTCGAGGTCGGCGAACAGATTCGCGAGCACCTCGCCGCCATCGAGGAGATCGACGACGCCGAGGTTTCGGGCAGCGTGCGGCGGCGGCTCGAGGTCATCCGGAACGTCAACATCGTCATCGCCACGCGCGCGCAGGAGCGCGTGGTCGAGGCGCTGGCCAGATTCGTCGAGCGGATCGAACGGATCGACGACGACACGGTGAAAGCATTCGCGCGCAATGAGATCGACGTCTGGTTCCATTTCAGCAAACCAGAGGCGTTCGGCGCCACGCTGCTCGCCACGACCGGGACGCCGGAGTTCGTCGCGGCGTTCCTCGCGCACGGCGGGAAGCTTCGCCGCGCACGGACGGAGAAAGAGCTATTCGACAAGGCCGGCCTGGCATACGTCGATCCCGAGCGTCGGGAGAACGGCGACGATCTGAAACGCAAACGCCATCGCCGCCTGATCGAAGTGTCGGACCTTCGCGGGACCTTTCACGTGCACACGACCTTCTCCGACGGCCGGAACACCGTGCACGAGATGCTCTCCGCCGCCCATGAGCGCGGCTTCGAATACGTCGGCATCTCCGATCACTCGCCCGCGGCGTTTTACGCCGGCGGTCTGAGCGTGGAGAAGCTCCGGCTGCAACAGCAAGAGATCGCCGCAAACGAGCGCGGCGTCGCGCCGATGCGCGTCTTCCGCGGCACCGAGGCCGACATCCTCCCGGACGGCACCATCGACTACGACGCAGCGACGCTGGAGAAATTCGACTTCGTCATCGCCTCGATCCATTCGCGTTTCCAGATGACAAAGGATGAGATGACCGAGCGCATGCTCCGCGCCCTCGACAACCCTTCTGTGACCTTCCTCGGCCATCTGACCGGCCGCAAGCTCCTCTCCCGAGACGGATACACGATCGATTACGAGCGCATCTTCGAGAAGGCTGCCGCGCGCGGCGTGATGATTGAGATCAACGGAAACCCCAACCGCCTCGACATCGACTGGCGCCACGTCCGCCGCGCCCTTGACCTCGGCGTCGGCTTCGCGATCAATCCCGACGCCCACTCCGTCCACGAGTATGCCGCCCTCATCAGCGGCACCTGGGTGGCGCGCAAAGCGGGGCTGTCGGCAAAGGAGATTTTCAACACGAAGCCGGTCGAGGAGGTATCCGAGTACCTGAAGAAACGCCGAAAACGGCCGGCTGGACGCTAGCGGAGAGGGTGGGCCGAGCCTTGGGCAACCAGCGCCGCCGGCCGTGCCGGCCTGGCACGGATGTTCCATTCTTGTGGACATGCTTTTCGTGACCATCCCTTGACCTGCGGCGGAGAATACCTGCACAATCTTCGTCGTTAACCTCCCCAAACCACTCGCAAGTACCTCTTCGCAGCACCTCTGCTTCTGCATTTCCTAAGCAAGACATCAATTGGACATCCGAACAGTCGAGTTCCACCGCGCGGCGTACAAGCCCGACGACTTTCCGACTGACCGCAGACCGCAGTTCGCAATGGTCGGTCGCTCCAACGTCGGTAAGTCGAGCCTCATCAACGCCGTTCTGAAACGCAAAGCAGTCGCGCGCGTGAGCCAGACGCCCGGAAAAACGCAGGCCATTCAGTTCTATCTGATCAACGATCGCTTCTACATCGTCGACTTCCCCGGTTACGGCTACGCGAAAGTTCCGAAAGACATCGCCCGCTCCTGGGGCCAGCTCGTTCGCGGCTACCTCGAGAGCGCCGACGCTCTCCGGTTGATCTTCATCCTTCTCGACGTGCGCAGAACTCCCAGCCCGGAAGATCGTCAAATGCATGACTGGACCACGGCATCCGGAATCGACGAACGGATCCTTCTGACCAAAAGCGACAAGCTGTCCACCAACCAGCTCGCGAAGAGCCGGACGGCGATCGCGAAAGAGCTCGAGATCACCGAAGAGAGGCTCATCGCCTGTTCCACCATCACCAAGACGGGAATCGAAGCCGTACGGCGCGAGATCGCATCGCGTCTTTGAATCGGAGCCACAACTAACGAGGTTCAATCCAATGTCCGAAACTGAATTCGAAAACGAAACGACCGTCGCCGTAGCAGAACTGCCGATCGAAAAACCGGAGAAGCCGGCGCGCAAGACCACGCGCAAGCCGAAGGCCGAAAAGGCCGCGGCACCCGTGGCGGTCGAGGAAGAATCGCCGGTCGCGGTCGTCGATGTCCTCGATGCCGAGCCGCAGGAGCCTCCCGCTCCGATCGTCGACGTTGAAAACGATGCTCCCGCCGCCGAGCCGCCCGCTACCTCCGCCCCGCTGCTTCTGAACAAGCGCGGCGAGCAGACTCAGGCCGCGGAGACGCTCGACATCCGCGTCCTCAAGGAGATGAAGCTCCCCGATCTCACCAAGATCGCCAAGGAGCACGGCATCGAGAACGCTACCGGGATGCGCAAGCAGGACCTCATCTTCTCGGTCCTGCAGGCGCAGACGGAAAAGTCGGGGCTGATCTTCTCGGAAGGCGTCCTCGAATGCCTGCCGGACGGTTTCGGCTTCCTGCGCGCCCCCGAGTACAACTACCTGCCTGGCCCCGATGACATCTACGTCTCTCCTTCACAGATCCGCCGCTTCGACCTCCATACCGGCGATACCGTCTCCGGCCAGGTCCGGCCGCCGAAGGAAGGGGAGCGCTATTTCGCTCTCATCAAGGTAGAAGCAGTCAACTTCGAGCATCCGGACGTCGCCAGAGAGAAGATTCTCTTCGACAACCTCACGCCGCTCTATCCCGAACATCGCATCAAGCTCGAGATACCGTCGAACATGTCGTCACGTGTGCTCGACCTCATCGCACCCGTCGGCAAGGGGCAGCGCGGTCTGATCGTCGCCCCGCCGCGCACCGGCAAGACGATGATCCTCCAGGCCATCGCCAACTCCATCACCACCAACCATCCCGAGGTCACGCTGATCGTGCTGCTGATCGACGAGCGCCCCGAGGAAGTGACCGACATGCAGCGCAGCGTGACGGGCGAAGTCATCTCGTCGACCTTCGATGAGCCGGCCTCGCGGCACGTGCAGGTCGCGGAGATGGTCATCGAGAAAGCGAAGCGGCTCGTCGAGCATCGCCGCGATGTGGTCATCCTGCTCGACTCGATCACACGCCTTGCCCGCGCCTACAACACTGTCGTACCGCCATCAGGAAAGGTTCTCTCCGGCGGCGTCGACTCCAATGCCCTGCAGCGCCCGAAGCGCTTCTTCGGCTCCGCCCGTAACGTCGAAGAGGGCGGCTCCCTGACGATCATCGCCACCGCGCTGATCGATACCGGCTCGCGCATGGACGACGTCATCTTCGAAGAGTTCAAGGGCACCGGCAACATGGAAGTGCACCTCGACCGCAAACTCTCCGACAAGCGCGTCTTCCCGGCGATCGACATCAACAAGTCCGGCACGCGCAAAGAGGAGCTCCTTCTCGAGCGCAACGAGCTCAATCGGATCTGGGTGCTGCGCAAGGTCTTTTCGCCGCTGTCGACGGTGGAGTCGATGGAGCTTCTCGTCGAGAAGCTCGAGAAGACCCGCACGAATTCGGAGTTTTTGAACTCGATGTCATCGATGTAAATCATGTTCCCCCGCACCGCTCTTCAGATTTGCGTAATCCTGTTGCTGGCGATTCCCGCGCTCGCGCGCAGTCGCGACGTCTCCGGTCACTACGAGCGCAACGGGGAAAACGATCAGGCCTCGCTGGACGTGACCATGCTTCCCGGCGACCGCGTCAAGGTCAGCGGCGTCGCGCTCTGGAACACGAAGAACGAGAAGTACGGCCCGAACATCGGTGAGCTCGAATTCGAAGCAACGGTGAAGGACGACGTCGTTTCCTGGAGCGATGCGGACGGCTACAGCGTCGTAATCCGCTTCTCCCGCAAAGGCGCCGAGGTAACGGAACACGCCATCGCCGGACACTTCGGGATGAACGTGACCTTCGGGGGGCACTACGCGAGGACCGCTGCCAAGCCGACGGATTAGAAGGAAACGGCATGCGCTTGTGCATACGATACGGCGTTCGGCAGCAGGCCCGCGGGTAGAATACGGCTTGCAATGTCAGCGCACATTCAGCTCGACCCGGCCTTCGTCGCCGAATTCTGCAAGCGAAACCAGATTCGCAAACTGGCTCTCTTCGGGTCGGTGCTGACGGATCGTTTTCGTCCTGAAAGCGATATCGACATGCTCGTCGAGTTCGAAGAGCGCGCCCGCGTGGGACTTTTTGACCTTGCAAGAATGGAGATCGAGCTGACCGAGAAGCTCGGACGCAAGGTCGATTTAAGGACGCCCAAGGATCTCAGCCGTTATTTCCGTGACGAAGTGGTCCGTGGTGCGGAGGTTCAATATTCAGGAGAGTGACGCGATCCGCCTTCGTCAACATCCTCGATGCGGCTGAGGCGATCGAACGTTTCCTTGCGAACCGGTCGCGTGACGATTTTGAGCGCGACGATCTCTTCTTCTGGGGCATCGTCAAGTTGATCGAGAACGCGGGTGAAGCTGCAGTTAAGTTGTCGGCCGCCACGCGCGACCAACTGGCAGATGTTCCATGGCCGGTCGTCATCGCCACCCGCAATCGGCTCGTGCACGCATACATGGATCTCGATCGCGATCTGGTATGGGAGGCGGCCACGACGAGTATGCCGGAACTTGCTCGTGTGCTCCGTCGACATCTGAGCATTCCCTGATGTGAGGCAAAGCCTCTGCGCCAACGGTGGAGTACGATTCGGTCATGAGAAAGACCATCGCGGCATTGCTCGTCACCGGCCTGCTTCTTACCAGCTGCAAAAAGAAAGAAGAGACGCCTGTCCCACAGCCCGCCACGCCGGCACCGGCCGCCGCGACGACATCGAGCGCCGCGCCCGCGGCGAGGGCGGCCACGCCGGTTCCCAACGTCTCTCTTCCCGCCGATGCTCCGATTCCCGGCAACGGCCTGGCCCTCTGGTTGACCGGCGATGACGCCATGAAGTCCGCCGCCGGGGGCAAGCTCGCCTCCTGGACGAATCCTCTCGTGCCGAATGTCTCGGCATCGTCGAGTGAGAAGAACGCCCAGCCATCCGTCGCCGCCGGCGCCATCAACGGCCATGCCGCGGTGCGCTTCGACGGCGAGGCCAACATGCTGATGACCAACATCGACATCAGCCCCGCGTCGTGGCCTGACGTCACGGTCATCGCGGTCTTCAACAGCGCCACCGAGGAGACGAGCCCCCTGCGCAGCGTGTACGGCGATGACAACGGCGACTACGACCGCTCCGCGGGCCTGGACAATCGCAGCGGCGACGAAAAGAACTACGTGATTTTCGCCGGCGACCGCGGCGTGGCCGGCTACTTCGCGCTGAAAGCGAATCAGGTCTATCTCTCGACCGATCAATACACCGCCACCGAGTTCAACGGCTGGGTCGACGGGAAGCCGGCCCTGACGAAGTTCCAAACCCACTGGGGCGAGGCGCTCCCGAACATGTACATCGGAGGCACCGGAACGAGCTTCAATCAGTTCTGGAAGGGCGACATCGCCGAGATGATCGTCTACGCCCGCGTGCTCACCGACGCGGAGCGAGCGAAGGTCGAGGATTATCTGGCGAAGAAGTACGGCGTGACGATGGTGCGTTGAGGAGACGCGCGATGGAGAAGAAAATGCGGATCTCGGCAATGGTGTCCCAGGCGACAAGGGACCTGCTGGAGAGACATGTTCGCGCTACCGGTGTGAAAAAAGGGTATCTGGTCGAGCAGGCCCTTCGTCATCATCTGCAAGCGCTGCAGGAACTACCGGCCGATTTCATCATCCACCCGAAACTGGTTGTTACGAGGAGGTCGGGCGCGGCGATCCTGAAGCAAATGAAATCCGGGAGCGCCACGAGCGCTCTACGAGACCTGATGTGCGATGGCGATTAGCGCGCTCCGCGGGCCTGAGGACTCACGCGGAGGCGCGGAGTCCGCGGAGAAGGAAGTTCCTCGTCATCTCCTCCGCGTCTCCGCGCCTCCGCGTGAGTTCAGTCCTTCACGCTCCCGCGCGCGTAGGACGTGGATTCGTCGCAGCTCGGATGGCCATCTGCGCGGCCCCTTCGACGGGCGTGTGCACCGGCGGCGCGATGCGTGCGCGCGGTGCCTCGGCTAAGACAACGCTGCGCATCGGCGCGAGCAGCGTTTCGCCGGCGTTGAAGGCGCCGCCGACGTAGGCGACCGGGAAGTCGGATGATGTGAGGCGAAGCCTCCCGGCCACCGCCAGGACTGCCCTGGCCAGCTCGCTTCCGGCCATCGCCACGATCTTGGCGGCCTGGGCATCGCCGTTTTCGGCCGCGTCGATGACGAGTTTGCCGACGCGGGCGATGTCGTCCGCGTGTGTGGTCTGCGCGTAGACGAAGCGCGGGAGGTCGGAGGGCTTCATATCGTAGTCGCGCAGCAGGAGCTCGGTCATGAGCGTCGCCGGCCCGCGTCCGTCGTAGGCGCGCAGGATCGCGGCCAGGCCGGCGCGGGCGATGGCGTAGCCGCTCCCTTCGTCGCCGACGATCGGCCCCCATCCGCCGGCGCGCGCTTCCTCACCGGCGGCGTTTCGGCCGACAGCGACCGAGCCGGTGCCGGCGATGACGACCACACCCGGCCCGAAGCCGATGGCGCCGGTGAGAGCGATGCGGGCGTCGTTGTCGACGGTGAAGTTGCCGCGCGGAAAGAAGACGCTCAGCGAATCGACGACTTCCTGGCGATGCGCGGGATGGTCAGACCCGGCGATGCCGCAGTACGTCCAGTTGATCTCGCGGCTGGCCACATCGGCTTTGACGAGGGCCTTGTTGACCGCGCGCTCGATGTTGCGGGCAGCCGTCTCGATCCCGACGCGCAGGTGGTTGGACGGACCGGCGATGCCATCGCCCAGCGGACGGCCGGTATCGTCCGTGACAAGCGCTGCCGTTTTCGACGCGCCGCCGTCGACGCCGAGGTAGTACGCCATGCGGAACAACCTTTTACCGCAAGTGCGGTGCCGGGTGGGAGGTTACGGGGTCTCGCGGTTGCGCGGTCTCGCGGTTTGAGGTTACTCGGTTGCTGGGTTGCTGAGTTGCTGAGTTGCTGGGGTTAGTGGGTGCGAGTTCACGCCCATCGGCCCGGCGGCCCTTCACTGAGCAACCAAGCAACCCAGCGACTCAGCAACCTTGCAACCCAACACCGCGAGACCGCGCAACCTCGCGACCCCGAAACCGCGTCAGGACTGTTCCTTGCAGAGTCTGCCAGTCGAAGGAGACGTCATGAAATCGAATCGAGTTTTGACGATTGCGGCGCTGGCAATCGTCGCGGTCGCCCTCATCGCGGCAGTCGGCTGCAAGTCCAGCGGCATGGCCTTTACAAAACATGGTCAGCTTTTGAAGATCAATATCGAGCATCCGGTCGACCTGCCGGAGCAGGGCGAGGGCGATATCGGCATCGTGCTCGGCAATCGCGGCGTGCGTTATGTGAAGGACGTGCTGGTCGACGTCGAGCTTCCGCCGCAACTGGTGGTGCTCGATGAGAAACACGAACGCGGCGTGACGATGAGCCACGAACCCGGCTCCAACTCGTATCACTACACGTTGGCAAACCTCCAGCCGGCGGAGGATTCGACGATTCACTACCGGATCCGTACGTCGTTCGGCACGATGTCGGACAGCGGCAGCATCAAAGCGACGGCGTGGCAGCGCGATCTGACGGGCGACCGGCTGGTGGAGACGGCGGTAATCAAGCTCCGTCCTTAGGAGTCTGCGCGGCAGAACGATGAAACGAAATGGTGGCCGAGCCTTTGGCAACCAGCGCAGCCGGCCGTGCCGGCCGTAAGCTCTGCTAATGTCTGCAGATGGACCTTGATGAATCGGCAACGGCGGCGGGAGCAGGACATGAGATCCACATCCCGCCGAAACCGCGCGAGTCGCTGGAAGACCGTAAACTCCTCGACCGGCCGAGCCGGAACGAATTGCTTCAGAGTGAATCGTGGCGCGTGCTGCGGATCACGAGCGAGTTCGTGGCCGGCTTCGATCATCTGGCCGAGGTTTATCCGGCGGTATCGATCTTCGGGTCGGCACGAACGCAGCTCGCCAATGAGTACTATGACGCCGCGGTGAAGACGGCCGAGCTGATCGGCAAGGCCGGCTTCGCCGTCATCACAGGCGGCGGCCCAGGCATCATGGAAGCGGCGAACAAGGGAGCACGCCAGGCCGGGGCGCTGTCGATCGGCTGCAACATCGAGCTGCCGTTCGAGCAGAAGATCAATCAGTTCGTCGACAAGGCCATGACCTTCCGCTACTTCTTCGTCCGCAAGACGATGTTCGTGAAGTATTCGGAGGCCTTCATCACCTTCCCGGGCGGCTTCGGCACGCTCGACGAGCTGATGGGAGCACTGACGCTGATCCAAACCAAGAAGATCACGAATTTTCCGGTGATCCTGTACGGCAGCGAGTACTGGGGAGGCCTGCTCGACTGGTTGCGCAAGACGGTGCTGGCCGCGAACAACATCACGAAGGAGGATGTCGACAGCCTCCACCTCGTCGACGACCCCGTCCGCGTGCGCGACATCGTCTGCGCGTTTCACGACCGAGCCATGATCACCAACGCGGATGAGGACGAGCAGACGCCGCCTCACGTGACGAGCGAGGATTAGCGCTAGGGGGAGCGAGTTGTCAGTTGTCAGTTGATTGCGTTTAGCGCGATCTGTCCAAATCGAAACTGAACGTGACGCATCGGCGACCGACAACCGACAACCGATAACGGTGCATACCCCGCATGGCCCCTCACTTGCAATTATTTGTATCTGCAAGGAGAGCCCACATGCGTATCCAGGAAACCGATCAGATCCTCAAAGAGGCGCGCTATGCGCGGCACTACCACGAGTTGCAGGAGCGCGACCGCGGCGGCCTGTGGCGGCGTGCCTGGCGTTCGCTGACCGGCATCTTCAAGCGTTCGTAGACTCTTCGACCTCTTCCGTCGGCGGCGGCTCCGTCTGCACGATTACCCAGCGCACGCGGAAACGCTCGGCATCCAGTACTTCGATCGCAAGGTCGCCGAGCTGCGTCCGGTCGCCCGGGACGACTTCGCGTCCGAGCCGGGCCGCGACATACCCTCCGATGGTCTCCTCGGCAGGCTCTCCGACGTCGACTTTGAGCCTGTCCGCCAGATCTTCGATGAGGTAATCGCCGCGCACGCGATACCGTCCGTTGCCGAGCGGCTCGATCTCGGGCCGTTCGCGGTCGAACTCGTCCTGGATCTGCCCGAACAACTCCTCGGTGATGTTTTCCAGAGACACGATCCCCGAGGCGCCGCCGTACTCGTCGAGGACGATGGCCATGTGCGTCTTGTGCTCGATGAACTGCGAGAGCAGCGCTTCGACGGTCGAGTTCTCCGGTACGAACAGGACGTCGCGCTTCAGCTCCATCATCGTCCGCCCGGGCCCGCGCAGTTGCGCGAGAAAAAGATCCTTCACGTGGATCAGGCCGATGGTCTGATCGAGCGTTCCGTCGCACAGCGGGTAGCGAGTATGGCGGGTCGTGCGGATGATCTCGAGGTTTTCTTCGATCGACTTCAGCGTGGAGAGGACCGAGACGTCTGTACGCGGCACCATGATCTGCCGCGCCGTCCGCTTCGAGAATTGGAAGACGCCTTCGATGATCTCGCGGTTTTCCTCGGAGAGGATGCCGGCCTTCTCGGAGTGCGCCAGGATGAGGCGCAACTCCTCCTGCGAATGCGCCATCTCGTTGCCGCTGGCCGGCTTGATGCCGATGAGACGCAGGACCGCGTTCGTGGTTCGGTTCAGCGTCCAGATAATGGGGTACATCACGATGTAGAAGGCGCGGAGGAAATGAGCCGACCAGAGCGCCGTGCCGAGGGTCTTGTCGATGGCCAGATACTTCGGACCGAGCTCGCCGAAGATGATGTGGAGCGACGAGATCAGGATGAAGGCGATCGAGGCGGCGATGGTGTGCGATACGGGGACGCTGTAGACGCCGAGAAACGCCAGGCGCGGCTGGATAAGACTCTCGAAGGCGGGCTCACCAACCCATCCCAGAGCCAGCGATGCCAGCGTCACTCCGAGCTGCGTGGCGGATAGGTAGCTGTCGAGTTTCTTGATGATGCGCCGCGCCATGCGCGCGCGCGTGCTCCCCTCGGCCGCCATCTCCGCGAGCTGCGTCGGGCGAACCTTGATAATCGCGAATTCAGCGGCGACGAAGAATCCGTTCGCGATGATGAACAGCAGGGCGAGCAGCAGATACCAGGTAGGCATTCTCACCGAGCGCGAAGAACTGCCGCGCTACCAGATGGGTCGATGTCCATGGGGCGGGCGGTATTGTATGACACGTACGCGGTCATCATTGGCCAGCCTCGTCGGATGATGAAAAGCGTAGGGGCGTCAATATCAGAACTACCCAATTCAAGATCAGGATCGAGGGGATCGATTTCAGAACCGACCCACCTCGAGATCACAACCCAAGGGGTCAATATCAGAACTGACACCTTAAGATGACAACCGATGGGGTCAAGGTCAGGATCGACCCACCTCAAGGTCACAACCCGATGGGGTCAAGGTCAGGACCGACCCACCTCAAGGTCACAACCCGATGGGGTCAAGGTCAGGACCGACCCACCTCAAGGTCACAACCCGATGGGGTCAAGGTCAGGATCGACCCACCTCAAGGTCACAACCGATGGGGTCAAGGTCAGGATCAAGCCACCTCAAGATCAGAACCGATGGGGTCAAGGTCAGGTTGTGTCATCGAAAGATGACAACCGAGGGGGGTCAATATCAGGATCGACCCACCGGATCGGCCACCATGCCTTCATCGGCTTTTCTTCACGCCTTCGCGGCGATGTTCGTCACCGTCGCCGGCTTTTTGTCACCCATCACGCAGTTGCCCTGGAAGATGGCTCCCTCTTCGATGATCAGCGCAGGCGTTTCGATGTCGCTGTAGACCTTGCCGTTCCGGTGGATCTCGACCCGCTGCGCGGCGACGATCTTGCCGACGATCGTTCCGCTGATGGCGATGCGGCCGACATGGACGTCGCCTTCGATGTGCGCGCTCTCGCCGACGATCAGCTCGTTCTTCGACATGATCTTGCCGTTGAAGCGGCCGTCGATGCGCATCGTGTCTTCGAACTCCAGCTCGCCGCGGAACGATGAGCCACGATCGAGAAAGCCATTCAGTTCACCGCTCTTGTTCTTCATCTCTGCTCCCATGCCTTCTCCTGGCGGCCGTGAACGAATACGAACACGATCGCGGCGATGATACCCGCTGCCGCAACCGCGATGAGCGTTCCGCTAACGGCGTCTCCCCATCAGTTCGTCGACGACACGAATCAATTCATCTTCACTGCCATACCGGATGTGGATCACGCCGCCGCGCCGCCTGCGGTCGATTTCTACTTTTGTGCGCAAAGTCCTTTGAAGCTTGTCTTCCGCGTCGCGCGTGAAGACATCTTTTTCCTTCTCTTTCTTCTCCGTCGTCTTGGGCGAGCTCTCGGAGGCGAGCATCTCCGTCTGCCGGACGTTGAGGTTCTTCCGGACCACGCGGTCAGCCAACTGCTCCTGCTTCTTCGGCGATTCGATCGCCAGCAGCGCACGTGCGTGCCCCATCGAGAGCTGGCCGGAGGCGAGCAACTTCTTCACCGGGTCGGGCAGCTTGAGGAGGCGCAGGAAGTTGGCGACGGTCGAGCGTTCCTTCCCCACCCGCTTGGAGATCTCCTCCTGGGTGAGCTGGAAGTCGTCGTGAAGCTGGTGGTAGGCGAGCGCTTCTTCGATCGGGTTGAGATCCTCGCGCTGGATGTTCTCGATCAGCGCGATCTGCAGGGCGTCGCCTTCCTGCATCATCTCTTTGATGAGGGCGGGAACGGTGGTCAGACCGGCCTTCTGTGCGGCGCGGAAACGACGCTCGCCGGCGATGAGCTTGTACTTGTCGCCGGCGCGGGTGACCACGAGCGGCTGCACGATCCCATGCTCGCGAACGCTGCGGGCCAGCTCTTCGATCGAGGCTTCGTTGAAGGTCTTGCGCGGCTGGTAGGGGTTCGGCTGGATCTGCGAGATGGGAATCTCGGCGAGGCCGGGAGTGGCATGAGCTTCCGGCGCTTCCGGGCGCTGCGGAATGAGAGCGCCGAGGCCACGTCCGAGCACTTTCTTGTGGTTCATCAGATCACGTTCTCCGCGCGCTGAATGAATTCCCTGGCCAGACTTACGTACGCTTCGCTTCCACGCGAACGGATGTCGTAAAGAATAATCGGTTTACCGAACGACGGCGCTTCGCTGAGACGGATGTTCCGGGGAATGATCGTCTTGTAGACTTTTTCGCCGAAGTGGTTGCGCACCTCTTCGGCGACCTGGCGGGCAAGATTGACCCGCTCGTCGTACATCGTCAAGACAATCCCCTCGATCTCCAGTCCGGCGTTGACGGCGCCGCGAACGCGTTCGATGGTAGCCAGCAGTTGCGAAACCCCCTCGAGCGCAAAGTATTCGGCCTGGAGCGGAACGAGGACGGAGTTGGCCGCGGTCAGGCCGTTGACGGTCAACAGTCCAAGCGACGGCGGCGAGTCGATGAGGATGTAGTCGTAGTCGGCGGCTATGGGTTCGATGACCCGTTTGAGGTAGTACTCGCGCCCGATGGCATCGCGCAGCTCGACCTCGGCACCGACGAGATCGGTCGACGACGGCGCCAGATACAGCGTCGGGATCTCGGTCGGCCGGATGATGTCGCGGAGGGGCATGTTCTCGATGAGCACGTCGTACATCGAGGGATCGGCCTCGGTTACCCCGATGCCCGAGCTGGCATTCGACTGCGGATCGAGATCGACCAGCAGGACGCGCCGCTCGCAGGCGGCGACGGAGGCGCCGAGGTTGATCGCGGTCGTCGTCTTGCCGACACCGCCCTTTTGATTCGCCAGAGCGACGATCTTCGTCATCAGTCTTAGTGTTCCACGTGGAACGCGAGAGTCACGAGGTAATTCGAGGTTCCGCGGGGAAGCGGAAAGACTTCTCCCGCTTCAAAACCAGCGATCGAAGCGACTGCCGGCGCGCTTTGAAAGAGGGCGATGCGCCCGCCCGGCTCCATCCACGCCGTCAGCGACGGTACCCACTCTTCAGGAGTTCCGACGGCACGCGATGTAACCAGAGAAAAGCGAACGTCAGGCGGGAACCGGGTCACGGCGCGCGCCAATCTATCACCGTAAACCACAGCGTTCAATTCGCAGGCGCGCACGATGTGTTTCAGAAAGGCCCACTTTTTCCTGTCCGCTTCCACGAGGTGAAACCGGGCTTCGGGCGAAACGATGGCCATCGGAATGGACGGGAGTCCTCCCCCGCTGCCAAAGTCGAGCACGTTTCCGCGCGGCTTCAGCAGGCCCGCCGCGGTGACGGCCTCGGCGACATGATCATCGAGATTCGCCTTCGCTTCGGGCCCGATGAGGTTGATCCGCTCGTTCCAGCGAAGGAGCTCGCGCTTGTACGTCTTGAGCCGCGCGTTCATGCCGTCTGCGCGACGCCGCGCCGGAGATGCATCCGTACGATCGAGATCGCCGCCGGCGTCACACCGGGGATGCGGCTGGCCTGCCCCAGCGAGACCGGACGGACGAAGCTCAGCTTCTCGACCATCTCACGCGACAGTCCGGGAAGGCGGTACGACATCTCCGCCGGGATGCGCATCCCTTCCTCATCCGCCTGCCGTGACGCTTCGCGCTGCTGGCGTTCGATGTAGCCGGCGTAGCGAAGCTGACTAACGACGCCGTCCGATTCTTCGTCGCTCAACGCTCGAAAGGCGCTCGCGACCTCGGGCAGAACGGCTTCGCAGACGTCGGTGAAACGCTCGATATCGAAGTCCGCGCGCTGCATGAGCCGGGCGATGGTCGCTTTCTCGTTGAGCGATACGTTCGCGGTGCCGAGCCAGATCAGGGTCTCGCGGTCCGGCGTCACGCTGGCCGTTTCGGCGGCGTCCCTGGCCCGCTGCATGCGCGCGACGCGGGCTTCGACGCGCCGCTTTCTCTCGTCATCGAGAATGCCGAGCCGTGTGGCGATCGGCGAAAGGCGCTCGTAGACGGAGTCGCAGCCGAGCAGGAGACGGTGCTCCGCGCGCGAGGTGAACATCCGGTACGGCTCTTCGGTGCCTTGGGTGACGAGGTCATCGATCATCACCGCGGCATAGGCCTGATCGCGCCGGAGAATGACCGGCTCGTCGCCGCGGATCGTCTGCAGTGCGTTGATCCCGGCCAGCAGTCCCTGCGCGGCAGCCTCTTCGTAACCGGAGGTGCCGTTGATCTGGCCGGCCAGGAAGAGGCCGTCGATGCCGCGAGCCTGCAGCGTCGGATCGAGCTGCTCGGGATTGCTGAAATCGTACTCGACCGCATAGCCATAGCGCGCGATGACCGCGTTTTCGAAACCCGGAAGCGAGCGAACCACCGCGTCCTGAACGTCAGGAGGCAACGAGGTCGAGATGCCGTTGAGGTACAGCCACGGATGCTCAAGGCCCTCCGGCTCGACGAACACCTGATGGCGTTCCTTTTCGGCGAATCGGACAACCTTGTCTTCGATCGACGGGCAGTAGCGTGGACCGGTGGCGTGGATCTGTCCCGAGTACATCGGTGCCCGATGCAGATTGGCGCGGATCACTTCATGGGCAATGGCGCCGGTATACGTGAGGTGGCAGAGAACCTGCGGCAGAGCCAGCCGATCGGTGAGAATGGAGAATGGCCGCGGTTCGGCGTCGCCGGGTGCCTCCTCCAGTTTGGAGAAGTCGACGGAGGTCCGATCGACGCGCGGCGGCGTTCCCGTCTTCAGCCGGCCGAGCTTCAGGCCGAGGTCGCGCAGGGAGTCCGAAAGCGTTTCCGCGGCCGGTTCGCCGAAACGGCCCCCGACGGTCTTCTGCTCTCCGGAGTGCATCAACGCCCGAAGAAACGTGCCGGTGGTGACGATTACGGCGCGGGAACCGAGCCGCGTGCCGTCTTTCATCACCACGCCTCGAACGCCCGCGCCGTCGCGCAGAAGCGAGGAGACGGCGCCCTCGATGATCGTTACATTTGGCTCCGCTTCGAGGATCTTCCGGACGGCCGCGGCGTAAAGGTCGCGGTCACATTGGGCCCGGGGACCCTGAACGGCGGGACCCTTGGAGCGGTTCAGCAGCTTGAACTGGATGCCGGCACGATCTGTCGCCTCCCCCATCAAGCCACCGAGGGCGTCGATCTCCTTGACCAGGTTGCCTTTGGCCAGCCCGCCGATGGCCGGGTTGCACGACATGCGGCCGATGGCGTCCCGCAGCATCGTCACCAGCGCCACACGCACACCGCCGCGGGCGCAGACCCGCGCCGCCTCCGTGCCGGCATGGCCGCCGCCGATGATGATCACATCGAACATGTTTCACGTGGAACAGTGACGCCGGAGCGCTCACTTCCCGATGCAGAACTTCGAGAAGATCTCCGTGAACACGTCGTCGCGCGTGATGGCACCCGTAAGCAGGCCGAGGGCTGTCGAGGCGCGATGAAGATCGACCAGGATGATCTGTTCCTCGAGTCCGGCAGCAAGCGCCTCGAGCGCCGTCGTGAGCGCTTCCTTGCAGCCGAGCACGGCTTGGTGCTGGCGCTCGTTGACTAGGCTGCCTTCCGGCGCAGCGAACTCATCGCGCACCAGTGAATCGAGCCTGCTCAGCAGTTCATCGATACCGCGCTCGGCCGTGACGCTGATGCCGAGCTCACCGGCAGGCGCCGGAGCGAGGTCGGCCTTAGTGTAAATAATCATCGCGGCCGGGTAAGCGGTATGCTCATCGTCAACGGTCAAACCCACCCTTGCGTCGACGAGATAGAGGACGATGTCCGCATTGCCGGCCGCCTCCCGCGCACGCGCGACGCCGATCTCCTCCACGAGATCGCCGCTCGTTCGAAGACCGGCGGTGTCGGCGATCGTCACCGGCAGCCCGCCGATCTCGATCGTCTCGCGGACGATGTCCCGCGTCGTCCCCGGGATCGGGGTGACAATGGCCCGGTCGCTGCCGACGAGCCGGTTGAGCAGCGTCGACTTGCCGGCGTTCGGACGTCCGAGGATTACTGCCGTAAGGCCGGATGTCGTAGCCTTCCCGCGGCGGTACGTTTCCGCGAGCGCGTTCGTATCGGCAATCGCCCCTTCGATCTGCAGACGGGCGTCGGCGCGGGTGATGAACTCGTAGCCCTCTTCCGAAAAGTCGAGCGCGGCCTCGAGACGGGAGATCACGTGAAGCAGCGATTCACGAATCGCCATCGCGCGGCGGCTCAATTCTCCCTGCAGATTTCCGAGCGAGAGCTTCGCCTGCAGCGCCGTGCGCGAGTTGATCAGATCGGCGATCGACTCGGCCTGCACCAAGTCGAGCTTTCCGTTCAGCACGGCCCGCTCGGTGAACTCGCCCGGCTCGGCCAACCGCGCTCCCAACTCCATCACCGCGCCGATGACGCGCTCGACGAGGAGCGGGCTGCCATGCAGCGTCAGCTCGACGAGATCGTTGCCGGTGAATGAGTGCGGCGCGGTGTAGCGGACGGCAATACATTCATCGAGCACGACACCGTTATGCATCAATCGAGCGAGCGTGGCGATGCGGGCGTCCGGGGCGATGCCGCCTAGCGTCTCCAGAATCACAGCGCTGCGGGGACCATCGATACGGACGATGGCCAGCGCTCCCCTACCGAGGGGGGTGGCGGGAGCGACGATGGTGTCGAGTTCTGGTTGCCCGGTTGCCACGGTGGGTTGCTGGGTTGCTAAGTTGCTGGGTTACTCAGCACGAGGAAATCTGGCTACCGAGCAACTCCGCAACCAAGCAACTCAGTAACCACACGAAACTACTCCGCGGCGTCGCCGCGCATGACGATGGCCACCCGTTTGTAGAAGCCGTCGCCGCGCGACTCCGTGGTCACGTCGGCGTCTTCCTGCAGCGCGAGGTGAACGAGGCGGCGCTCGATCGGGGTCATGGCCGGCAGGAGCTGCTCGCGGCCGGTGTCGCGGACGCGGTCGGCCAGCTCGCGGGCTTTCTCGGCGAGCTGCTCGGCGCGGCGCTCTTTGAAGGCCTCGCAATTCAGCTCGATCTCCTTCTCGACCTTGCGGCCGACCAGAGCCTTGTTGCCGAGGACCTGAATGGCGTCGAGAAGCTCACCGTGCTGCTCGGTCAGCAGCCTGGCATCGCCTCCGAACAGGCGCACGATGATCTGGGTCTCGTTCTCCTCGGTGCGGATCTCGAGCTGCAGCTTCGCCAGCTCGATCACCTGCACATACCAGGCGCGCACCACGCCGGCCTGCTCGGACTCGGGCCCCTGTTCGGGGATCTCGCCGGCGAAGCGCTCGAAGTCGCCGGTCTGAAAGTCGTCCTCGTGCTCGCGCCGCGGTCCGCGGGCGCGGTTGCCGCCGGCCGAACGTCCGCCACGCTCGCGGCCATCGCTACGGCCGCGACCGCGGTCACGGCCTCCGCGGCCACGCCCTCCTCCACCGCCTGCATTCCGCGCCGGTCTTCCCGGAATGGACGCCGCCGCCGACGGCGCCGGTTGTGCCACGGCGGCGGCGTTGACCTCGGCTTCGACGACGATGCGTTTGAAGCCGCCGAGAAAGCCTCGTTTTTCGAGGACGACGTGATACGTCAGTTGAACGCGCTCGACGCCGAACGCTTCCGACGCCATCGTCAATGCTTCGTCGAGATTCTTACCTTCGAATCGTTGAGCCATGGTCGTTCCGCACGATCACGCCGGGGTCGGGTCCGACGGGTGATCCTTCCAAAATTTGTTCATGATGAGCTGCTGCGCAATCGTCAGGAGGTTCTGCATCAGCCAGTAAAGCACGACGCCGGTCGGGAACTCCTTGAAAATCCATCCCATCACCAACGGCATGATCAGGAACATCCGCTTCTGGGCCGGATCCGCCGTCGAAGGCGTGATGGCCTGCTGGATGAACATCGTAATCGTCATCAGCGCCGGCGTGATGTAGTACGGATCCTTCATCGACAGATCGTGGATCCACAGCATGAACGGCGCGCCGCGCAGCTCGATGGCGTGCGTGAGCAGGCCGTAGAAGCCCCAGAGGATCGGGATCTGCAGCACGAACGGGAGACAGCCGCCGGCGGGATTGATTCCTTCCACCTGATACAGCTTCATCATCTCGGCGTTCATCTTCTGCCGCTGCTCGGGATCGGTCTTGGCCTTCTTGTAGCGTGCCTTGATCGACTCCATCTTCGGCTGAAGCTTCTGCATCTTCTTCATCGAGACGATCCACTTGTGCTGCAGCGGATAGAGCACGACTTTGATGATGATCGTCAGGACGATGATGGCGAAACCGTAGTTTTTGGTGAAGCGGTTCAGCCAGAGAAGGGCCGCCAGGAAGAAGCGGGCGATGATGCCGAAGTAACCCAACTGCAGCGTTTTCTCGAAGCCGTAGCGGTCGACGACCTTGGCCTCTTTCGGTCCGAAATAGGCGGCGCCGGAGACGACCCCATCCGGTGCGGCATTGACGGCGGCGTACAGCTCGCGGCGTTTTTCGCTCTTGCCGCCGGCAGGGACATCGATCGCTCTGAGGATCGCCCCGGACGACTTCTCCGGGCGCAGCACGGTGAGGAAGTAATTGTCCTCGACGCCGACGTACTGCACCGAGGGAAAGATGCTGAGCGTGTCGGCCTTCTCGCGGCGAATGACCTTCAGGCTGTCGTCATTCTGCATGACGCCATTGCCGGTGATGATGAACTGGTTGTCCTTCTCGTCGGGCGCCAGGGTCCGGATTCCGGGACCGATGGCGACGCGGTACCCGATGGGCGGTGTCACGGAAACGGCGAAGTTGAAGAGGTACTCGCCGTTGAAGCGAAAGGTCTTCGTGACGGCGTGGACGCCATCGGACCAGTGGTACTCGATGACGTGCGATCCCTTCTCATCGAATTCGCGGACGGTGTAGAGCGCGCCATTCGCAGCGCGTGTGAAATTCGGGTCGGTGGCCTCGATGGCGAAGGGGAAGTCGGTACGGTTCGGCTCGCGGTCTTTGACCAGCTCGACCTTGCTCTCATCCGTCTTCGAGCTCGGCTTGGCCTTGTAATTCGTGAGCTGGAACGAAACCAGCTCCGCCCCGCGGTTCGAGAACTTGGCGGCAAAGTCGTCGGTGATGACCTTCGTGATCGTCTGCGTCGTGGCAGCGATCGGAGCGGCAACCGGGACTGCAGCCGGCGGCGCGACCGTCGACGTTGTCGTTGTCGCCGTCGTCGCTGTCGCCGACGTCGTCGTTGGAGGCGCGGCCGGAACGGAATTGGTGGTGGCGGTGGTCGCCGTTACGGCGGGCTTCTCCACCGGCTTTTTCATCAGATCGGGAAAGAGCTTCGGAGCGACCGCCGCCCAGAGCCAGAGAAACCCGATCGAGATCAGTACTGCGACAAAGATTCGTTTTTCCATCTCAAGGGACCGGGTCCCAACCTCCAGGGTTGAACGGGTGACAGCGTGCGAGCCGCCGCAGGCCGAGCCAGACTCCGCGCAGTGTGCCGTGCTTTTCGATCGCCTGCATCATGTAAATCGAACAGGTGGGATCGAAGCGACACATCGGCGGGAGCAATGGCGAGAGAAATCGCTTGTAAAAACGGAGCGGAGCGAGAGCGATCGAGCGCATGAGTCATCGGGAACTGCCGCTCTCTGATACGACACGCTTCAACGCGCGTTGCAGGTCGAGGCTGTAATCGGGCCAAGCTGCCTGCGCGGCGTTCGGTTTGATGTTCACCACGACGTCGATGGCTCGGCTGTCGAGGCCGAGCGGCTCGCGCTGGCGGCGGTAGATCTCACGAGTCCATCGTTTGAGCCGGTTGCGCACGTTTGCCTTGCCGCTCTTTTTGGTCGCGGTGATGCCGACCCGCGAGTAGGGCAAGCCGTTGGCGGCAAAAAAGAGAACGCTGTAGCGGGAGAAGAGTTTACGGCCGGCCTCGTAGACGCGAAGGAACTCGCGACGTTTTGCCAATCGTTTCTCTTTCGGCAGAGCCTCGGAGCTGGCGGAAAGTCCGCCGGCATCGGCTGACAAAGGACTAGACCGCCAGGCGCTTGCGGCCCTTACGGCGGCGGCGCGAAAGCACCGCCTGCCCGTCTTTGGTCCGCATCCGGACCAGAAAACCGTGCGTGCGCTTGCGGCGGCGGTTGTTCGGCTGAAATGTACGCTTCATGTTTTCCTTAACCTTCTGAAAAGAAAGCGGGGAGTATAAGCGGCGGGTCGGAGGGTCGTCAAACCAGCCAGCGACCGGGCGGAACGTGGGGTGGTAGTGGGCTATTCCGTGGTCTCGGGGTTGCGCGGTCTCGCGGGTTGCTGGGTTGCTGAGTTGCTGGGTTCTGGGTTGCAAGGTTGCTGGGTTGCTGGGTTGCTGGGAGTTGGTGAGACTGAACTATCAACCCGTATCCCTTTCGGCGCGCGGCCCGAGCAACCTTGCAACCCAGCAACCTTGCAACCAAACACCGCGAGACCGCGCAACCCCGAGACCCCGAGACCCAAGACCCCCCCGCCCAACCATGTGCTATATTCGCCTCCCCTTTTTCAGGTCGGGATTTTCCGCAGTTGTGGAAAAGCTGTGGATTTTCAGAAGGATAGACCCCGCCCGGCAGTGAATCTGCGACGATGAATCTATGGAAGCAAGTCCTCGATCGGCTCGAGCAAACCATTGACACGGCTCAGTATGAAACGTGGTTTGTCCCCACCCGTTTCCTCGCCCAGAAGGGCGATACGATCGATGTGAGTGTGCCGTCGCAGCGTTTCGTCAGCGAGATCCGTCAGAACTACGCCCAGCAGATCCGGGCCATCCTCGACGAGCTTTCGACCGATCATCTCAACCTGCACCTGGTGGCCGACACCGAGACCGGAGAAGGCGTCGTCCTCCCCTCCGGCCCACCATCGGCCGTCGATCTGCCCACCTCCATCTTCAACCCGGGATATCGGTTCGAGACTTTCGTCGTAGGCAAGTCCAACGAGCTGGCGTTCGCCGCATCGAAGTCGATCGCGGAAAACCCCGCCGGCTCGTTCAATCCGCTGTTCATCTACGGTGGTGCGGGGCTCGGCAAGACCCATCTGATCCAGGCGATCGGACAGCAGCTTCGAGACAACAGGGCTGGCGCGAAGGTCGTCTATATGTCGGCGGACGCCTTCATCAACGAGCTCATCACCTCGATCCGCTACGACCGGATGCAACTGTTCCGCGACCGCTACCGCAAGGTCGATTCCCTCCTGCTCGACGACATTCAGTTCATGGCCGGCAAGGAGCGGACGCAGGAGGAGTTCTTCCACACCTTCAACGCGCTGTACGAAGCACAGAAGCAAATCGTCTTTACCTCTGACGCGCCTCCGAAAGAGATCCCGACGCTCGAAGATCGCCTTCGTTCGCGCTTCGAGTGGGGCCTCATCGCCGACATCCAGCCACCTGACCTCGAGACCAAGGTGGCCATCCTCCGCAGGAAGGCGGAGGAGAAGAAGATCGATCTGCCGAACGACGCCGCTCTCTTCATCGCCGAGCGCGTGCGCACGAACATCCGCGAGCTCGAAGGTCTGCTCAACCGCGTCGTGGTCTACGCGTCGATGGCTGGCAGACAGGAGATCTCACTCGAGCTGACGAAGGAAGCGCTCAAGGAATTGCTATCGAAAGACAACAAGCCGATCACGCCGCCGGAGATCGTGCGCGTCGTCGCCGCGCACTACGGCACCACGGTGACCAATCTCAAATCCAAATCGAACGCCCAGACCATCGCCTTCCCTCGCCAGGTGGCCATGTACATGTGCAAGCATCTGACGGACCTCTCGTACCCGGAGATCGGCCGTATCTTCAACAACAAACACCACTCCACGGTGATGTACTCGGTCGAAAAGATCGACGAGAAGATGCAGAACGACCCTCAGTTCGCGCGTGTGCTCGAAGGGCTGATGAAGCAGTTCCGATGATGAGCGGTTGCGAGGTAGCGCGGTTACGTGGTCTCGGGGTGGGAGTGCCTACGCAACCGCTTTCCACACCCTCTGCGGAAAGGTCCGTCGAAATCCTGCGGACAAAACCGGTTTCGTTTCGGAGCTGCCGTCCGGCTGCGGAAAACGGAAGAAATCTCCATCGATTTTCCGCACCGAAACCCACAGTTTCACCGAGGAAGGAACTGTTATACTTTCGAAACCTTTGCAGCGTGATGCCGAGTTTTTCCGCACGCATCTACTGCCACTACCACTAAGAATAAAGACTTTGTTCTGAAGGAAGAGACATGGAGCTGACCGTCGCAAAAGCTGATCTTCAGAAAGAGCTGCAGCTTTGCCAGGGAGTCGTCGAAAAACGCTCGACGATTCCGATTCTCTCGAACGTGCTGCTCCGCGCGGAGGACGGCCGGCTGCAGATGGCCGCAACCGATCTCGATGTCACGATTCTCAGCTCCTGCCCGGCGCGCATCACCACCCCGGGTGGTGTGACCATCGAGGCCAAACGTCTCTTCGACATCGTCCGATCACTTCCGGACGAAGACGTTCACATCACACTGCAGGAGAACAACTCGCTTCTCATCGACTCCGGAACAGCCAAGTTCCGTCTCCTGGGATTGCCAGCCGAGGACTATCCGACGCTGCCGACCGTCAACGTCACGGAGTCGTACGACATCCCGCTCGACGAGCTGAAGACGATGGTCGCAAAAGTAAAGTTCGCCATCACGCATGAGGAGACCCGTTTCCAGCTCAACGGCGCTCTGCTCAAGGTGCTGCCGACAAAGATGGAGATGGTTGCCACCGATGGTCATCGCATGGCGTTGATCAACTTCCCTCAGGGCAGCAACGGCAAAGCCAAAGAGTTGACGATTCTCGTGCCCCGCAAGGCGATGGAAGAGATCATGCGACTCGAGCCGGGCGAAGACGGCACGGTGCGTTTCGGTGTATCGGAGAACCATCTCTTCTTCGAGGCGGCCGAGCGGCGTCTGCTGGCGCGGATGATCGACGTCAACTTCCCGAACTACATGGAAGTCATCGCCCGCGACAACGATCGCAAGGTGCTCGTCGACCGCGAGCGGCTGCTTGCGACGATCCGCCGTATTTCGCTCGTGGCAAACGAACGGACGCGCGCCGTGCGGTTCGACTTCGCGCCGGGGAAACTGACCGTTTCGTCGACGAACCCGGAGCTCGGTGACGCCCGTGAGACCGTCCCCATCGACTATGCCGGCAATCCCTTCTTCGTCGGCCTCAACGCCGCCTACGTGACCGACTTTCTGAGCGCCGTCGACACGCAGCAGGTATCGCTCGATCTGAAGGACGAGAACAGCCAATGCATCGGCCGCCCATCGTCGAACGATGCCGATTTGGCGTACGAATATCTGTACGTGGTCATGCCGATGCGTCTTACCGCTTGAGCCGGCACGGCCGGCAGCGTTGATTGCCCAAGGCTCGGCCAACAGTGGCGTCTGAATAGACCTCAGTGATTCTTCGCAGCCTTACAAGTCAGCACTTCCGCAACCTCATCTCCGACGAGGTTTTGTTTCACGATCAGGTCAACATCGTCGTCGGCCGTAACGGTCAAGGGAAGACCAACCTTCTCGAAGCGATCTACTTCCTGGCGACGACAAAGTCGTTCCGCACGGCGCGCGTAGCCAGCCTCTTTCAATTCGGATCGCCGAGCGTCTTTGTCTCCGGCCTGTTGCATCGCTTCGGCGTCGACAAGACGCTCTCGGTCGGGTTGGAGACCGGCGAGGTGAGGCGTCGCGCGCTGCTGATCAACGGCGAGCGCGTGGCGCTGCCGGGCTACGTCAACACGATGAGCGTCTTCGCTTACTCGTCCGCGCGGCTGGATATTCTTCGCGGCGCGCCGGAAGAACGGCGCCGTTTTCTCGATCGCGGCATCGCCAGTATCGACCCCTCCTATCTCGAAGCGGTCAGCCGTTACGGGCGTGCTCTGCGTCAGCGCAACGCGCTTCTGGCGAGCGGCGACACGTCATCGCTCAACGCCTGGGATGCGGAGCTCGCCGCGGCGGCCGCTCCGATCCAGGAAGGAAGGAGCGCGTACACCGAGGCGCTTCTCGGAGCGTTCGCGGAGATCGTTGCGGAGCACGGATACCACATCCGCAATCTGGCGATCGGCTACCGGCCGAGCGGCGTGGAAGCTCTTCCACGCATACGGCGCGAGGAGTTGCGGGCGCGTATGTCGCTTGTCGGGCCGCAGCGCGACCTGCTCGAGTTTTCGGTCGACGGACGGCCTGCCGCCGAGGTGTTGTCGGGAGGGGAGCAGAAGATGGTCGTCCTCTTCCTGAAATTTGCGAAACTGACTCTTTTCCGGCGTCGTTTTGATGAGCCCGCATTGTTTCTCCTCGACGATATCGATGCCGAGCTCGACCTCGAAATTCTCGAACAATTGCTCCTCAAACTGCCGTCCCGGACGCAGGTTTTTGCAACGTCTGCAAAGGAACGGTTCCTGCGGACGCTGGAGGCTGGACCACATCGGCGCTTAGTCATTGAAAATGGGCTGGTTACATCGATCTCTGATTTGCCGTGAAACGTTCCGTGGAACGCAATATTCGCGGTATAATTCGACGTTCTCAATCGCGGCGTGCACCTCGCGAAAATGGCTCGTCGGGAGACGCGCCAACCTACCGCACAACCCAACGCTGGAAAGCAATTGAATGGCAGACGACTACACCACCGACGATAGCGAATACGAATCGTCCGAAATCACCCCGCAGACCCCCTCGATCGCGGGCGATTACACCGCGGAAGACATCAAAGTTCTCAAGGGGCTCGACGCGGTCCGCAAGCGCCCCGGCATGTACATCGGCGACACCGATGACATCACCGGTCTGCATCACATGGTCTACGAAGTCGTCGACAACGCCATCGACGAAGCGCTGGCCGGCTATGCGAACAAGGTCCTGGTCACCATCCACACCGACAACTCGGTGACGGTCGAAGACAACGGCCGCGGCATCCCGGTCGATCTGCACAAGGAAGAGAATCGCTCGGCGGCCGAGGTCATCATGACCGAGCTGCACGCCGGCGGTAAGTTCGACAACAACTCCTACAAAGTCTCTGGCGGTCTGCACGGCGTCGGTGTTTCGGTGGTGAACTTTCTCTCCGAGTGGCTGGAGCTGGAGATTCATCGCGACGACTACATCTGGCGCCAGCGCTATGAGGGCGGTGTGCCGACGAAGGCGATCGTCCGCGGCGAGAAAACGGCGCAGCGCGGCACGCGCGTCACGTTCAAGGCCGATTCGTCGATCTTCTCCGTGACGGAGATGAACTTCGAAACGCTTTCGCAGCGTCTTCGCGAGCTGGCGTTCCTCAACTCCGGCGTCTTCATCGCCATCGCCGATGACCGCACCGAGAAAAAGCACGAGTTCTGCTACCAGGGCGGCATCGTCTCGTTCGTCAAGGATCTGAACAAGAACAAGGTTCCGCTGCACGACGATCCGATCTTCATCCGCGATGAAAAAGACGGCGAGGCCGTGGAGATCGCGCTGCAGTGGAACGAGGGATACACCGAAAATCTCTACTGCTTCACGAACACGATCAAGAACCTCGACGGCGGCACGCACCTGGTCGGCTTCAAGGCCGCGCTGACGCGGACGATGAACAAGTACATCGAGGCCTCGGGCATCCTCCAGAAGTTGAAGCTCAGCCTGGAGGGCGACGACATCCGTGAGGGGCTGAGCTGCGTGATCTCCGTCAAGATCCGCGACCCGAAGTTCTCCTCGCAGACGAAAGACAAGCTGGTCTCGTCGCACGTGAAGACGTGGGTCGAGCAGGTGGTCGGCGAGCGCCTCGGCGAGTTTCTCGAAGAGAACCCGAAGGAAGTCCGCCGCATCGTCGACAAGGTCATCGAGGCGGCCCGGGCTCGCGAAGCAGCACGCAAGGCGCGCGACCTCACCCGCCGCAAAGGGGCGCTCGATTCCGCCTCGCTGCCGGGCAAACTGGCCGACTGCCAGGAGCGCGATCCCCGCTTCTGCGAGATCTACTTCGTCGAGGGTGATTCGGCAGGCGGCTCGGCCAAACAGGGGCGCGACCGCCGCTTCCAGGCCATCCTGCCGCTCAAGGGGAAGATCCTCAACGTCGAGCGCGCACGTCTCGACAAGATGCTTTCCTCCGAGGAAATCCGGCTGATGATTACGGCTCTCGGCACGGGCATCGGCGCCGGCGATTTCGACATCGCCAAGCTCCGCTATCACAAGATCATCATCATGACGGACGCGGACGTCGACGGCTCGCATATCCGCACGCTGATCCTGACGTTCTTCTTCCGCTACATGCGCGAGATCATCGACCGCGGCTTTCTCTTCATCGCCCAGCCGCCGTTGTTCAAGGTCTCGCAGGGCAAAAAGGATTCATACATCAAGGACGAAGGCGAGCTCTCGCGCTTCCTTCTGACGCGCGTTTCGGAGAGCGTGGAGATCACGCCGCAGGCCGGCCTCTCGCTCAAGGGCGATGCGCTGGTGAACATGATGCAGCGGATGGAGGAGTATCAGAGTCACTCCCGCAAGCTGCAGTCGCGCGGCATTCCGCGAGAGGCTCTCGACGTGCTGTTCGCCGAGGGTTTCCTCGAACGCGGCGCCATGGGTGATTCGGACAAACTGGCGTCGCTGGCAAAGGCGCTCACGGCTCGCGGCTTCGAGCACGTCCGCCTGATGACCGACGAGGAGACCGAGACGCCGACGATCCAGTTCTCGGTCGGCGGCAACGGCACCGGCAAGAAGGTCGTCATCAACAGCGAACTGCTTTCGACCTATGAGTACCGTCAGATGGCGAAGTCGTTCGAGCAGCTTTCCGCGTTCGGCCTGCCGCCATACACCTTGAAACACAACGATGCCTCGGACGTCGTCATCACCATCGACGATCTGATCGAGCGCATTTACGACCTGGCCAAGAAGGGCCTGGCCATCAGCCGCTACAAGGGTCTCGGCGAGATGAATCCCGAGCAGCTCTGGGAAACGACCATGGATCCCGAGAAGCGGCGTCTGTTGCAGGTCAAAATTGAAGACGGCGTCGGCGCCGAGGAGCTCTTCACGGTGCTCATGGGCGATCAGGTCGAGCCGCGGCGCGTGTTCATTCAGGACAACGCGCTGGAAGTGAAGAACCTCGATATCTAAATGAGCGACGACTTCGACTACACAACTCACAACGAGCAGCGCTTCCCCGTCAACATCGAAGACGAGATGCGCAAGTCGTATCTCGACTACGCGATGTCGGTCATCATCGGCCGCGCGCTGCCGGATGTCCGCGACGGTCTCAAGCCGGTGCATCGCCGCATCCTCTACGGGATGTACGAGCAGGGGAACACGGCCGGCAAGGCGTACAAGAAATCGGCACGCATCGTCGGTGACGTGATGGGCAAGTATCACCCGCACGGCGACTCCGCGATCTATGACTCCGTCGTCCGCATGGCGCAGGACTTTTCGATGCGCTACCGCCTGGTCGACGGGCAGGGAAACTTCGGCTCGGTCGACGGCGACAATCCCGCGGCCATGCGTTACACGGAGGTCCGGCTCACGCGCCTCGCCGAAGAGCTGATGCGCGATGACATCGACAAGGAAACAGTCGACTTCATCCCGAACTACGACGGCACGGAGAGCGAGCCGTCGGTGTTGCCTGCCAAGTACCCGAACCTTCTGGTCAACGGCTCCTCAGGCATCGCCGTCGGCATGGCCACGAACATCCCGCCACACAACCTCGGCGAGGTGATCGACGCCTGTCTCATGGTGATCGAGAACCCGCACGCAACCGTCAAAGAACTGATGAGCGTGATGCCGGGGCCCGATTTCCCGACCGCCGGGTTCATCTTCGGCATCGAGGGGATCTACGAGGCATACAACACCGGCCGCGGCATCATCCAGGTGCGCGCCCGCGCCGCCATCGAGGCGATGAAGAAGGGCGACCGCGAGCAGATCGTCGTGACGGAGATCCCGTACATGACGAACAAGAAACGGCTCCTGGAGAAGATCGCCGAGCTGGTTCACGACAAGAGAATCGAAGGCATCTCCGATCTGCGCGATGAATCCGATCGCGAGGGGATGCGCATCGTCATCGAGTTGAAGCGCGATGCCATCGCCGAGGTCGTGCTCAACAACCTGTATCGCAACACGCAGATGCAGACGACCTTCGGCATCATCTTCCTGGCCATCGTCAACAACCGGCCGGAGGTGATGGACCTCCCGACGCTGCTCCATCACTTCGTCGAGCACCGGAAGGAGATCGTCGTCCGCCGGACGCGCTTCGATCTGCGCAAGGCCGAAGAGCGCGCCCACATCCTAGAAGGTCTGGTCAAGGCGCTGGACATCCTCGACGCGTTGATCGCCTTCATCCGAAGCAGCCGCACGCCGCCCGAGGCAAAGAGTGGCCTGATCGAGCGCTGGCAGTTCAGCGACGTGCAGGCGCAGGCCATTCTCGACATGCGGTTGCAGCGCCTGACCGGCCTGGAGCGCGAGAAGATCATCGCCGAGTACGAAGAGGTGCAGGCCACGATCCGCCGTCTGCGCGAGATCCTCGGCTCCGAGACGCTGGTTCTCGGGATCATCGGCGCCGAACTGCGCGACATCAAGGAAGCCTACGGCGACGAGCGCCGCACGGAGATCGTCCCGCAGGCCAGCGACATCACCATCGAAGACATGATCGCCGACGAAGACATGGTCATCACCGTGTCGCGCGGCGGGTACATCAAGCGCTCGCCGCTGTCGCTCTATCGTGCGCAGCGCCGCGGCGGCAAAGGCCGCATCGGCATGCAGACGAAGGAAGAGGACATCGTCGAGCATCTCTTCGTGGCCAGTGCACACTCGTATGTTCTAGTTTTCACCGATCGCGGACGGCTCTACTGGATCAAGGTGCACCAGATCCCCGAGGTTGCCTCCAACGCGCGCGGCAAAGCAATCGTGAACCTGCTGACGGTCGAACAGGGTGAGAGCGTGCGTGCTCTTCTGACCGTTCGCGATTTCAATGACGCCAAATACGTGGTCATGGTCACGCGCGCCGGCAAGATCAAGAAGACCGAGCTGACGGCGTTCTCGAACGTCCGCGCCAACGGCATCATCGCCATCGACATCAACGAAGGCGACGACCTTTACGCCGTGCGCCTCTCCCAGGGTGATGACGAGATTTTCATCGGTACGCACGACGGCATGGCCATCCGCTTCAACGAGAACGGCGTCCGTCCGATGGGTCGCGGCGCCGCCGGCGTGAAAGGCATCTCTCTCCGCGAAGGCGATTACGTCGTCGAGATGGACGTTCTCCCCGCTTCCGGCGAGGCTGCTCCGGAGCCGCTGGCCGAGGGCGAAGAGCCGGAGATCGTCGAGAGCGAGCCGGAAGGCGACGACGCCGAGATCATCGCATCCGACGAACGCGGCCAGGTGCTGACGATCACGGAAAAGGGCTTCGGCAAGCGCACGCCCGTCTCTGCCTACCGCCTGCAGTCGCGCGGCGGCATTGGTGTCACGAACATCAAGACCACCGACAAGAACGGCAAGGTGGCCGGCATCTCCTACGTCTTCGAGGACGATCAGGTGCTGTTGATCACCGAACAGGGGATGATCATCCGCACGAACGTCGCCGACATCCGCTCGATCGGACGGAACACGCAGGGCGTTCGCGTCATCAACATCGACGAGAACGATCTCGTGGTCGCCGCCGTGAAGCTGGTCGACAAAGACGAAGGGGATGACGAAATCCCGGCCGGCGATTCTGAAGGTCCTGACGAATCTCCTGATGACGACACGATTCACTGAGTGGATGCCGACGTACAATCAGGCATGCATAAAATCTCGCGCGAGCGCGTGACGCAGCTCGCGCGCGACCTTCTGGAAGCGATGACGCGCACGAAGGCCGTCGCGCTTCTGAAGGAACGTGAAGTCGTTCGCCAGTCGATCGCCCACGCGCTGGCCGACGAGCTGAAGCGCGAGGAAGAGCGCGAGGACAACGTCCGCCGCCGCATCGCCACGATGAAGAAGCCGCCGGCCGCCCGCTCCCGCGAGTACGAGATGCTCTTTACCCAGTTGATGGAAGAGGAGTATCTCCGCGAGGGGCTCGATAACTGATTCCGCGTTACACCTGCAACAACGCCCGCAGCCGCTCCGGATCTGCTGTCGGTTCCAGGCACATGTAAGCCTCGCAGACGTATGCGAGCACGCGCTCTGCCGGGCGGTCCCGCATCAACGGGAGGCCGGCCGCGCCGTCTCCGGCGACCAGGACGCGATGAGGAAGATACTCTTCGCCTGCGATCCTCCGGAGTGTGCGGAATATCGCATCATCAACTGGGCCGGTGATCGCGATCTCCTTCGGCTGTCCCGCGCGCCACTCGGCAACGCCGAGGAGAAGGCCGAAACCGGATGGATACCGCTCAGCCAGCGGCGCGATCGCCTCCAGTGTCTTCGTCGCCGCCTCCGCGTACCGTTCCTCTCCGAAGAGGAGAGCCAGGCGGAGAAGGACATCCGCCGCAACGGAGTTGCCTGAAGGCGTGGCGTTGTCGAACAGGTCTTTCGGACGCATGATCAGCGTTTCGTGATCGATCGGCGTGTCGAAGAATCCGCCGTTCTGCTCGTCCACAAACCGCTCGAGGATCTGATCAGCCAACTGGCGTGAGGCATCGAGGTAGCGCCGCGCGTGCGTGGCCTCGTAGGCAAGCGCCAGTCCCCAGGCCACTCCGCTGTAGTCCTCGAGCAGCCCGGGAATCTTCGGTGTACGCATCAAGCGCCCGTCGACGATGCGCGTCATCAGAAAGTCAGCGTTGCGGCGGACGACGTCACGATAGCCGTCGCGGTCGAACGCCACCGCAGCTTCGGCGAATGCGGCCAGCATCCAGCCGTTCCATCCGGTCAGGATCTTTTCATCGCGAGCCGGCCAGACGCGCTGCGCGCGGACGCCGTACAGCTTGCACTTGCCACGCGACGAGATTTCGCCGAGGCGATCGAGCGAAACACCGAGATCGGCCGCCACCGCCGCGGGATCGCGCGGCACGTTGAGGATGTTGTGGTCCTCCCAATTGCCACGGTCGGTGATGTCATAGAGCGTGCAGAAGATCCGCCCTTCTTCCTCGCCGAGAATCGCCATCACCTCGGCGCGCGACCAGACGTAGAACTTCCCCTCTTCCCCCTCGCTATCGGCATCCTGCGTCGAGTAGAACCCCCCCTCGGGCGAGGTCATCTCGCGCTCGACGTACCCGAGGATCTCGTGCACGACCCGGGCAAAAAAGGGGTCCTTCTTCCACTGCCAGGCGCGTGTGTAGAGGCGCGCCAGGAGTGCGTTGTCGTACAACATCTTCTCGAAGTGCGGGACGAGCCAGTGGGCGTCGACGGAGTATCGATGGAAGCCGCCGCCGATCTGGTCGTACATCCCGCCGTGCGCCATCTTCGTCAGCGTGTTGGTGATGATGCCCTCGAGCTCCCGCCCCTTCGTTCGCCACGCCACCTGCATGAGGAAGTCGAGCGACATCGACGGCGGAAACTTCGGCGCGCCACCGAAACCGCCATTGACCGCGTCGTAACTCTGCGCGATGCGGGCAGCCGCCCGATCGAGCGCCGTGTGCTCGAGTGCACCACCTCCCTGGAACTTGACCGTGCTCAGACTTCGAATCACCTCGGCCGACGCCGCTTCCACGTCGGTACGACGCTCACGGTAGGTATGCGCCACGTGCTCGAGCACGCGCCGGAAGCCCGGCATGCCGTGCCGGTCATCGGGCGGAAAGTAGGTCCCGGCGTAGAACGGCGCGCCGGCCGGCGTCAGGAACATCGACATCGGCCACCCGCCGTGGCCGGTCATCATCTGCACTGCTTCCATGTAGATCGAGTCGACGTCCGGCCTCTCCTCGCGATCGACCTTGATCGAGACAAAGTTCTCGTTCAGGAAGGCGGCGATGTCGTCGTTCTCGAATGACTCGCGCTCCATGACGTGGCACCAGTGGCACGCCGAGTAGCCGATCGAGAGAAACACCGGCCTGTCCTCGGCGCGCGCCCTGGCGAAGGCCTCGTCGCCCCAGGGATACCAGTCGACGGGGTTGTGAGCGTGCTGGAGGAGGTAAGGGGAGGTTTCGTTCGCGAGGCGGTTGGTCATGCTTTCAGAGTCTATGCCGACGAGAGGCCGCTACGCCTTCGGGTGCGCCTTCCTATACACGGCGATCAACTGGAAGTCGTTGAGGTGGGTGTACTTCTGGGTCGTGGAGAGAGACACATGGCCGAGCAACTCCTGGATCCCGCGAAGATCGGCTCCGGCGTTGAGCAGGTGTGTGGCGAAGGAGTGACGCATCGTGTGAGGTGAGATGCCGGCGCGCAATGAGGCCTTGCGCACGTAGCGGTCGAAAAGGCGCCGTACACTGCGCGTGGTGATCCGCTCGCCGCGATAGTTCACGAAAAGCGCCGGCTCTTCGATATTGGATACCAGATCGCCGCGAGCGGCGAGCCAGGCCCGGATCGACTCCTCCGCTTTGGAACCGAAGGGCACGATGCGCTGCTTTGAGCCCTTGCCGCGTACTTTCACCAGCCGTGCGCGCAGCTCGACGTCCTCAATGTCGATCCCTACGAGCTCGCTGATGCGCAACCCCGAGGCGTAGAGAACCTCCAGAAACGCGCGATCGCGGATGCCGAGCGTGGTCGACGTATCGGCCTGTTCGAGAAGCAACACGACGTCGGACGGCTGCAGCACGGAGGGAAGATGCTTTTCCCGCTTCGGTGTGGCAACGCTGCGGGCCGGATTCATTTCAACCGCCTCTTCGCGCATCAGATACTTGAAGAACGACCGCAACGCCGAGAGTTGCCGTGCCGCCGACGAGCGCGCCAGCTTGCGGCGCGCCAGAAACGCCAGATACGAACGAACGGTAAGGTGATCGATCTTCTTCAGGTCAAGCAGATCGCGGTCGAGTGTGAAGTAGTCGTTGCAGAGGAATGTGATGAACTGTTCGAGGTCCATCCGGTAGGCGTAGATGGTGTTGGGAGAGGCGTTCTTCTCGTAGGTGAGATAGTCGAGAAAGTCTCCGATTTCGTTCTGCACGCCCACCCTCCCATCGACGATGATACGCCCTGCAAAAACAAAAGGCGTTTCGCCTGCGGCACAGCGCGTGCTGGGTTCGCTCCCCCTTTGGCTGTCCATGTCAGACGAAACACCGACACGGCCGGGAATCTGCTCAGTGAAAAGCCGCAAGCACGTCTCGGCATCATGCATAATCCCTCAGAGATGCCGGCACTTCTCCATAAGCTCAATTACACGTACGCCGAGTATCTCGGGTTCGAGGCGTCGAGCAACGTCAAGCACGAGTTCCTCGGCGGCCAGATTTACGCGATGGCGGGCGGCACGCCCGAACACGCAGCGCTCGCGGCGGCCGCCATCACCTTGCTGGGCCCTCAACTCCGCGGCGGCGAGTGCCGTCCGTACAATTCCGATCTGCGTGTTCGCACACCCACCGGTCTTACAACGTACCCCGACGTCACGATCGTCCGCGGGCCACGTGAGATCGATGGCATTGACCCGTTGGCGATCACGAATCCGGCGCTCATCGTGGAAGTCCTGAGCCGCAGCACCGAGGAGTACGATTCGGGCGATAAGTTCGAGCACTACAAGGCTTTCCCGTCCCTGCGTGAGTACGTGCTCGTCTCTTACCGCGAGCGCTCCGTGGAGGTCAGGTCGCGCGGAGAAGATGGTTGGCGAACGACTGTCGTTCACGAAGGTGCGATCGCAGAGCTTTCGATCGGCGCACGGCTCGACGTCCGCGAGCTCTACGATGCCGCAGCAGAGCCGTCTCCGTAGTGCTCATCGCGCCGTCAAGCGTTTGCAACGCGCCGTTGCGCCTGCGGCACAGCGCGTGCTAGGTTCGCTCCCCCCGGAGGCTGTCCATGTCAGACCAGACCGCAATCCTCAAAAAGACCCCCCTCAACGCCGTCGAGCACGAGCTCGGCGGGAAGATGGTTGATTTCGGGGGGTGGGAGCTGCCGGTGCAGTTCAGCGGCATCCTCGAGGAGCATGCGGCGGTTCGGGAGCATGTCGGGTTGTTCGATGTCTCGCACATGGGCGAGGTGACGGTCAAAGGGCCAGAAGCGCTGGCGCTCTTGCAGCGGGCTACCTGCAACGACGTCTCGAAGCTCGAGAACGGCCGCGCGCAGTACAACGGGCTGCTGTATCCGACGGCCGGATTCGTCGACGACATCGTCATCTACCAGAACGCGCCCGACGACTTCTTCATCGTGGTCAATGCGTCGAACACCGACAAGGACTACGAGTGGATCGCCGACGCGGCCAAAGGGATGGATGTGGATGTCCGCAACGTCAGCGCCGACTACGCCCAGCTTGCGCTGCAGGGTCCCGAGGCCGAACGCCTTCTGCAGCCGATGACGGATGTCGGCCTCGCCGCGGTGAAGTACTACCACTTCGGTACCGGGACGGTCGACGGCGTGCCGGCGATCGTTTCGCGCACCGGCTACACCGGCGAGGATGGTTTCGAGATCTACGTCGCCCCCTCCGAGGGGCCGCGCATCATGCGCAAGCTGATCGACGCCGGCGCCAAGCCGTGCGGCCTCGGCGCGCGCGACACGCTCCGGCTCGAAGCGAAGATGGCCCTCTACGGGAACGACATCGACGAGACCACCACACCGCTCGAAGCGGGCCTGGGATGGATCGTCAAGGTCGACAAGGGCGACTTTTTCGGCCGCGATGTGCTGCAGCGTGAGAAGGCCGAGGGGCCACGGCGGAAGCTGGCCGGATTCGAGATGGTCGACCGCGGAATCGCCCGCCACGGGTATCCGATCGTCGACGGAAGCGAGGAGATCGGCGTCGTCACCAGCGGCACGCACTCGCCGACATTGAAAAAAGCGATCGGACTCGCATATCTTCCGCTCGACAAATCGGTGCCCGGCGCGGAATTCATGGTCCTCATCCGTGGAAAAGAAGCGCGGGCGCGCGTCGTTCCCACGCCATTCTATAAGCGCGCGAAGTGACGAAGGAGCCAGTCATGACACCTGAAGACAGCAGGTACGCCAAGAGCCACGAGTACGTTCATCCCGAGGCGGGCGACACGGTCGTCATCGGTATCACCGACTACGCGCAGAAGGAGCTCGGCGACGTCGTATTCATCGAATTGCCGGCGGTCGGGACGGAGCTGGAGCTCGGCGACGAGTTCGGCAGCATCGAATCGGTCAAGGCCGTGTCCGAGCTTTTCTCGCCGGTCACGGGCGAGGTCATCGAGATCAACGAAGCGCTCACCGACAAGCCGGAGCTCGTCAACACCGACCCCTACGGCGACGGCTGGATGATGAAGATGCGGCTGAGCGTCCCCGAGGAGGTCGACGAAATGATGACCGCCGAGGAGTACGAGGAGTACGTCGAGAAAGAGTCGGCGCACTGAAGGGCGCTGAAAAAGCTGAATGTTCAATGTTGAATGTCGAATGTTCAATGTTGAATGTTGGGTCTCGCACCACTCCGCTTTCCATTCAACATTCAACACTGAACATTCAACATTGAACATTTCGCCTTTCTGATGACCCTGCCCGATCCTCTAACCGATCAACATCGCTACATCTCCAACGCCTCGCAGGACGTCAGCGAGATGCTCGAGGTCATCGGGGTCGATTCGATCGACCGCCTGTTCGAGACGATTCCTGACGACGTCAAGCTGACCGAGCTCCTCGACATCCCCGGCCCCTGGTCGGAGATCGAATCGCGGCGTTGGTTCCGCGCGCTGGCAGCGAAGAACAAGAGCGCGGCGGATCACGTCTCGTTTCTCGGCGGCGGCGCCTACCTGCACTACCAGCCGGCCTGCATCGATCAACTGCTTCTGCGGGCGGAGTTCCTCACCTCGTACACCCCCTACCAGCCCGAAGTCTCGCAGGGAACGCTGCAGTCGATCTTCGAATACCAGACGCACCAGTGTCTGCTGACCGGGCTCGACGTCGCCAACGCCTCGCTTTACGACGGCTCGACGGCGCTCTGCGAAGCGGTGCTTCTTGCCGAGCGCGTCGTGCGCAAACGGAAAAAGGTCGTGGTCGCGAAGTCGGTTCACCCCCAGTACACCGAGACCGTCCGCACGTACGTTCAGAACCTCGGATACGAGATCGTCGAAGTCGGCTGGACGAACGACGGCCGGATCGATACGGCAGCGTTGCGCGAAGCGTGTACGAGCGATGTCTTTGCCGTCGCCATCCAGTCGCCGAACTTCCTCGGCGTCATCGAGGACTACGACGCGATCGCAGCGATCGCCGATGGCGCCGGCGCGGTGAAGATCGCCGTCATCGCCGAGGCGACGTCGCTCGGAATCCTCACGCCGCCCGGTGTGCATGGCTTCGATATCGCCGTGGGCGAGGGACAGGCGTGGGGAGTGCCGACGCAGTACGGCGGACCGTTCGTCGGATTCATGGTCGTCAAAGACGCGCTGAAACGGCATATGCCGGGACGCCTCGTCGGTGAGACCGTCGACGTCGATGGCCGCCGCGCCTACGTGCTCACGCTGGCCACGCGCGAGCAGCACATCCGCCGGGGGAAGGCCACGTCGAACATCTGTACGAACGAGGCGCTGATCGCACTGGCCGCGAACATGTACCTCTCGCTGATGGGCAAGGAAGGTCTGCGCGAGGTCGGCCAGCAATGCGTGCAGAAGACGGCGTATCTGCGCGCGCAACTGAACAGGATCGGCTCCGTGTCATTGCCTTTCAGCGGACCGGTCTACAACGAGTTTGCGGTGCGCACGCCCTTCCCCGCCGCGGAGATCCTGGCTGATCTGGAGCACGAGAAGATCCTTGGCGGGATTCCGCTGGGGCAGTTCTACGACGGCTTCGAGAACGACTTTCTCGTCGCCGTCACGGAGCTCCACACGCGCGAACATCTCGATCACTTCGTGGCCGTGCTGACGGCGGCCATTGCGAGGGAGCGGCGATGACGACGATACCCGCTCCTTCGGAACGACTCCTGATCTTCGAGCACTCGAAGCGCGGCCGTAAGGGCTACCGTCTTCCGGCGCTCGACGTCCCGGAGGCGAGCGATGCGTTGCCGGCCGCGCTGATGCGGAGTGAGATCGAGGACGAAGTCGAAGTCTCCGAGGTCGACGTCATCCGGCATTTCACGCGGCTGTCGAAGCTCAACGTCTCCATCGATGCGGGTCTCTACCCGCTCGGCTCGTGCACGATGAAGCACAACCCGCGTCTCAACGAAGAGATCGCGCGCACCCCGGGATTCGCGTTGTCGCATCCGCTGCAGCCCGATCATCAGGTGCAGGGCAACCTCTCGCTGCTCTGGCACATCGAGCAGACGCTGATGGAGATCTTCGGCATGCCGCGCGTCACGCTCCAGCCGGTCGCGGGAGCGCATGGCGAGCTCACGGGCATTCTGATGGTGCACAAAGCGCTGGCGAAGAGCGGGAACGCGCGCAAGTACATCCTGATCCCCGATTCCGCGCACGGCACGAACCCGGCCTCGGCGGCATTCGCCGGCTACGAGATCAAAGAGCTCAAGTCGAACAGCCGCGGGACGGTGGATATCGACACGCTTGCCGCCGCGGTGACCGACGACGTGGCCGCGCTGATGATTACGGTGCCGAACACGCTCGGCGTTTTCGAGACCGACATCAAGCGATTCGCGGACATACTTCACGAGAAGGGCGCCTACCTCTACTGCGATGGCGCGAACCTGAACTCGTTCGTCGGTATCGCCCGCCCCGGCGACATGGGGATCGACGTCATCCACTCGAATCTGCACAAGACGTTTTCCACGCCTCATGGCGGTGGCGGCCCGGGAGCGGGACCAGTCGGTGTATCGCAGCGGCTCGTGCCGTACCTGCCGACGCCGACGGTCGAACGCCGCGACGACGGGTCGTTCTACCTCGACCATGGTCATCCCGATTCCATCGGCCGTGTCCGCGCGTTCAACGGCAATTTCAACGTGCTGGTCCGCGCGCTCACCTATATGCGCTCGATGGGTCCGGATGGTCTGCGCCGGATCGCGCAGATCGCGGTGCTCAATGCGAACTACATTCGAGCCCGCCTTCGCGGCTCGTATCACCTTCCCTACGACGCGCCGTCGCTTCACGAGGTCGTCTTCAGCGACAAGCTGCAGACGGCGAAGGACGTCCACACGCTCGACATCGCCAAGCGGCTGATGGACTACGGATTCCACCCGCCGACGATCTACTTCCCGCTGATCGTGGCCGGCGCGCTGATGATCGAGCCGACCGAGAGCGAGCCGAAGGAAGAGCTGGACGCCTTCTGCGACGCCATGATCGCCATCGCCCGCGAGTGCGAGGAACGCCCGGAGCTGGTGCGCAGCGCGCCGCACACGACGCCGGTACGGCGGCTGGACGAGGCGCGGGCGGCGAGGCAGCCTGTACTGCGTTGGCGCCGCGGCTGACGCCGCTGCGCCAACGCGTTGTCTGCGGCTTCGCCGCGTTGTCGGTTGTCTGCGCTGCGGCGCGTGGCCGCTCTTGATGATTGCTCGCGGCATCAACCACTACCAGACTCAGCCACCACCAACTCCGCGTCCTGAATCACTGACCACGCGCGCCGCAGCGCGCAGATAACCGACAATGCGGCGAAGCCGCAGACAACGCGCGAAGCACAGTAAAGTAAACTCACTCTCTGTGCGTCCCTACGACGACGAAGATCCCGACGACTTCGACAAGACGCTTTCCGTGCGCCGACTGCCGGAGTCCGTCACCACGTTTTCCGACAAACGGACTACGCAGGACCGGCGCGGGCAGTCGCAGTCGCGCATTCTCTTCACCACCGTCGTCGTCATCGCCATCCTCTACCTGGCGAGGCCGGTCTGCGTTCCGATCGCGCTGGCCATTCTTTTCGCGTTTCTGCTGACGCCGATCGTCACGCTGCTCGAGCGGACTCCGCTTCGCCGCACTGGCGCGATCGTCCTTTCCCTCACACTCATCGTGACCGGCCTCGGGTTCGGCGGATGGTGGCTGTATCAGCAGTTCAACGACGTGGCCAAGGAGTTTGCTGACGCGGCCACGAGCGGGAAAATCGAAAAGCAGCTCAGTTTTCTGAAACGGACCAAGGGCGGCACGTTTGCGCTGGTCGAGAGGACGCTTCAGCGCGTCACCGAGGCGACAGCCGACAAACAGGAGAAAGCCGACCTGAAAGTGCGGGTCATTCCGGACCGAAAGGGCTTCGCCGACCGCTACAAAACGCTTGCGCCGACGATCGAGCTCGTCGCGGCCGCCTTCCTCGTCGTCGTCCTGGTTTTTTTTCTATTGCAGGACCGCGAACAGTTGCGGGACAAGATGCTGCGGCTGGCCGGCCGCGCCCATCTCACCGTCACCACGCAGGCCATCGGCGAGACGTCGGATCGCATCAGCCGCTACCTGCTGACCATCGCGCTGCTCAACGTCTGCTTCGGCGTTCTCGTGGGATTCGGCCTCTTTCTTCTGAAAGTGCCGCATGCGCCGCTGTGGGGTGTCCTGGCCGGCCTGTTCCGTTTCATCCCGTACGTGGGTGCGGTGCTGAGCGCGGCGCTGCCTACGTTCCTCTCGATTGCGGTCTTTCCGAACTGGTACGTGCCGCTGGCAGTGATGGGGCTTTTCGTCCTGACCGATCAGCTCATCGGTGGGTTCATCGAGCCGATCGTGGTCGGACATCGCGTCGGTGTCTCGCCGATCGCGTTGCTGGTCTCCGCGATTTTCTGGGGATGGCTGTGGGGACCGGTGGGACTGCTGCTGGCGACGCCGATCTCCGTCTGCCTGACCGTCGGCGGCGAGTTCATCCCCGCGCTGCGCATCTTCTCGATCATGTTCGGCGCCGAGGATCCGCTCGAAGGGTACCTCAGCTTCTACAACCGTCTGCTGCTGCGCGACCGCACCGGAGCCATCGCCATCGCCGACCGGCACGCGGAGAGCGACACGATGGAGGAGATGTTCTCCGACCTCTTCATCCCGACGCTGACGTTCGCGCAGGAGGAGCTGGACCGCAAACGGATCACGCCGGCGAACGATCACTTCATCAAGGACGTGATCCGCGAGCTGATCATCCGCTACGGCGACCGCAACGCCGGCGTTCCCGATCCCGAGCGACACATCGTTGCCGTTTCCGTTGCCGGCGAGCGTCTCTCCCTCGGCACCCTGATGCTGACGCAACTGCTGCGCGAGGAAGGTTTCTCGATCGACTACTTCACCGACCTCCCCGACCAGGAGCTTCTCTCCTTCATCGGCGAGGTGATGCCGGAGGCGGTCTTCGTCTCCTGCACGAACCAGGACCATCTGCAGGCAGGCCACGGATTGCTGCAACTTCTGGCCGCAACCTTCCACGATCTGACGATCGTCGCCGGCGGCTCGGCGTTCGCCCGTGACCGTACGAAGACGCTTTCCGCGGGCGCCACGTACGTCCCCACGACGCTCACCGAGGCGAAGGAAGACTTCCTGACCCGGCGCAAGGCGGCACGGCGGAAGTCCTCCCGGTCGATCACGTTCAGCGGAACGAGGTTCCGTGTGCCGCCGTCCGCGTAGCGCGCAACGGGGGACTCGAAGTCGCTAACGAAAGGTCAGTGGTCATTACCGAGGGACTCGAAGGCGCTAACGAAGGGCTCGAAGGCGCTAACGAAGGACTCGAAGGCGCTAACGAAGGGCTCGAAGGCGCTAACGAAGGACTCGAAGGCGCTAACGAAGGACTCGAAGGCGCTAACGAAGGACTCGAAGGCGCTAACGAAGGACTCGAAGGCGGTAACGTAGGGACTCGAATGCGCTAACGTAGGGACTCGAAGGCACTAACGAAGGACTCGAATGCGCTAACGAAGGACTCGAATGCGCTAACGAAGGACTCGAAGGCGCTAACGAAGGACTCGAAGGCGGTAACGTAGGGACTCGAAGGCGCTAACGTAGGGATTCGAAGGCGCAACGAATGACTCGAAGGCGCTAACGTAGGGACTCGAAGGCGCTAACGTAGGGACTCGAAGGCGCTAACGAGAGACTCGAAGGCGCTAACGAGGGACTCGAAGGCGCTAACGAGAGACTCGAAGGCGCTAACGAGGGACTCGAAGGCGCTAACGTAGGACAACGTCGAAGGCGCTACCGAGGCACCGAAGGCGCTAACGTTAGTGCGTGGCCCCGCGATGTCGTGTTGTGCCGCAACCGGGGTCGGGCCACCGATAATGGAAGGCGTTGGACAACTGCGCCGAGTCACCGTTCGGATTCGTCACAGTGATCGTCTCGTTGGCCAGGCCTGATGACGGAGGCACCCTGGCGGAGATCGTGTGCGCATCCATGACCGTGACATCGGAGGAGTCGGCTGCGCCGAAAGCGACGACCGCACCTGCCGCGAATCCGTTGCCTCTGATCGTCGCCATCAGCCCGCCCTCGGTCGATGAGCACGGGATCGAGACCGACGTCACGGCAATGCCGTCGGTCACCTGAATCGTGCGCGGGACGCCGCTCTGGTTGGCGAGCGTCAAATCGTAGGTGCCTGGGCCGATGGAGGGAGGCAACCGTAGCTGGCCGAACGTTGAGGCGATGGCGATCGTCTGCAGCGCGATTCCGCCGAGGAGGAAGTTCAGATCGCGGCGAAATCCGCTGCCTGTGACCGGGAACTCGGATGACGTCAGAATGTGTGTTGGAGCGCTGGTGATCTGCGGTGCGGCTGGCGTCAGAACGCGGAAGATCGGTCCGGCAACGGTGTGTCCGGCTACGTCGCGGAGCGTGATCGTCACATTGCCGGGCGGCAGACTCGGAACGGTAACGAAGTGCTCGTCACTGGTCGACGTCACGTCAAGTCCGGCAGTGCTGTCGAAGAAGATGGCATCGTCGTCGCGAAACGCGGAGCCGGCAATGAAGATGCGCTCTCCCGGCGCGGCGGAAAGTGGATTGACTCCCGTCACATTCGGTGGCGACTCACTGCTCGTATAGAGGAACGCGCCCGCGAGCGTGGAGATATCGCTGCCGCAACGCAGCGTAACGTCCACGCTGCCCGGCGCATGTGGCGGTGCGGCCACGAGCATCGACGTCGTCTGGTCATTCTGCATGGTCGTGGCTGTGACGCCGCCGAACCAGAGTGAGCAGCGGCCGCGCCGGAGATTCTCCCCGGTCGCCGCAACCAGCCCTCCCCCGCCGGCCGGGCCGATCGTGGGCGAAAGGCGGGTGAGGTGCGCCGGCACCGGCGTGTAGGTGTAGGCCTTCGGCAAGGTCCCGGTATTGATGCCGCAGCGCACCGAGACGTCGACTCTCCCCGCGTCGTGCGGCGGTGTGCTCGTCGTCAGGGAGCCTGATGACGTCATCGATGTGCTCAGTCCGGAAACGCCGTCGAACATTGCCGAGCATCGCGCGCTCATCCCCGCGGCAAAGATGGTGACGCGCTGGCCGCCAGTCGATGGGCCGGAAGCCGTATCGAGTCGAGTGATCGCCACGCCGGCCGCGGGAGAAACGTCGATGCGGAAGCCGGTCGTCGCCGTGCCGTACGCAGGGGGCACCGTTGTCGAGACGACCGTCACGCCGATCGCGGTTCCGCGGACTGAAAATGTTCCGATCCCGTTCGTGCCTACTGTGAAAACCGGTGGAATCGTGGCCACGGACGGAAACGTCTGCGTCAGAGACAGCACCACGGGCTCCGTTGGAGGGGGATCGAAGTGCGCCGAGACAGTCACGGTCTCCGACAAGGCCACGTTGACGATCGGCTTGTCGAATGTGAAAAGCGTGGGGGTATAGACGTCGATGCGCGCGGTGCTCTGCACGCTGCCGCGCGACGGCGGCATCGTCGCCGTGATGACCGCCGATCCGCTGCCGACGGTCGTGACGTCGAATGACTTGCCGAGCGAACCGGCCGGGATATCGACAAACGGGGGAACCGTGACTACGCCTGGATCGGAGGACGAAAGCTCCACGTGGTCGGTCGTCGGCGTGGCCACGCTCGTGGTCACGCTGAGGGAACCGACGGTGCCGCGGATCACCTGTTGCGATCCTGGTGTGAGGATGTAGTCGTCGTTGAGGATCGTGAACATTGTGGCCGAGGCCGGGATTACCGACTGACCATCGTACCCCGCGCCGATGACCACCGTCTCATCGGGCTCCGGGGTATTGTCGCCCATGATCTTGATGAAAAAGGAGCGAGTCGTCTCTCCCTGCGGGAACACAAGGAAGGCAACGAGGTTCCGGAATCCGTCTGCAAAGTCGGGATCGGCCGTTGCGGTTCCCCCGATTACATACACGTCCACAAAGACGTTCCCTCTGGACGGTCCCGACAGCGTGACAGCGACGGGGAAGAGAGCAATTCCGCTGTTGCCCTCAGCAACTGTGGGATTGCATTGGAGCGTGATGGTCGGGAGTGCTTCGTCGTCGATGATCTTGATCGTGGCGTTGCTCGGCGAGCCGATCTGAGCGTTGACCGCATTGCTGATGGAAAACGAATAGATCGTCGAAGAGGCGTCATAGTTGTCGTACAGGTTGTCGTTGGGAATGGGGAACGAAACCGTCTTGCTCACCTCATTTGCCGCGAAACTGACGGTATCGACGATGAGCACCGTATTGACGCTCACCCGATAGCTGACGCTGCACGCCACCGTCTTGTCGCCCGACCGAAGGATCGTCACCGCGCCTGTTCCGGCTTCCTCATGAAACGTGTAGCTCGCCTGCGCCAGGGCGAGAACCGCCGCGTCGGCGTGGAGAGACTCGGCGGCCAGGAAAAGCGACAACGCAAAAAGCACTCTTCGGGTCATGACGATCAGTGTCCTGTGGCGCGATGACGGCCGCCGCCGGTGCCGCAACCGCCATCGGCGGCGGACGACTTGTAGGTGAAGGCGTTCGTCAGCGTTGCCGCGCTGCCATCGGGATTGAAGACAGTGATCTGCGGTTGCAGGATGCCGAACGGTGGCGGCACTCTGGCAATGATCGTAAAGCGGTCCTTGACGACGACGTCGATGGATTGCGTCGTACCGAACCGCACCGCGGCACCGTCATCGAAGCCGCTTCCGGCAATCGTGACCAGCGAGCCTCCTTCGACGGCAGCGCACGGTGGCGTGATGCTGCTCACCACGGGCCCTGACGTCGTCACCTCGACGGATTTGGTTACGAGTAGAGTGCCGTGATCGGCGATTGTGAACGTAGCGGTGCCAGGTTTGACACTGATGGGAGCTCGAAACACCACCGTTGTCGGTGAACAACCACAGAAGTCCCCGTCGAAGAGGCTGGGATTCGGGATCACCTGCACGGGCGCCGGCCCGAGCATGTACGTCAGGCCCGGGCGCAATCCTGTGCCGGTGACGGAAAACTCGGAACCGAGCGCAACGCGATCGGGCATCTTCGTCACAGCCGGCGTATCGGGCGGCGCGGTGATCGTGACCGTGCGGATGAGAGCCCGGCCGGCATAGTCGCGCAACGTCAACTCGGCCTGACCGGCAATTTCGGGAAGCGTAAAAAAATGCTCGCCGCGGTAGGGCGTCGTCATGTCCTTTAAAGCAACACCGTTGAGAAGCACTTCGTCATCGCGGCGAAACCAGGAACCAAACAATTCGGTGTTCGACCCTTGTTTCAGTCCGAAAATCGAGATGAGCGTCGCCGGGGGATCGTCGGACGCCAGGTAGCTGAACGCGTCCGGCAGTGTAACCGTCTGGCTTCCGCAGACCAGCGACACGTCCACGCTGCCAGCCGCATGCGCCGGGCTCGCAACAGAGATGGATGTGTTGCCGAAATTGAAAATAGGCGATGCCGGCGTTTGCCCGAAGTGGGCACTGCATGAACCGAAGCGCAAATCGGTACCGACGATCTCGACGATCGTCCCGCCGCGCGCCGTCCCCGATGTTGGGGAAATGCTGGTCACCTTTGCCGGCACGCCCTGGTATGCGAACGCGCCCGGGAGCACGAACGATCGCGTATCGCAGCGGACCGCGATATCGACGAGGCCGGCGTCATGAGGCGGCGTCAGGACGTTGAGCGCGCCGCCGCCGGATTGCGCGCTGGAGGACGGGACAGGGATTCCGTCAAACGAGACCGCACAACGGTCGGAGAAGTTGACGCCGTTGAGTCGCACGGACTCCCCACCGGATGCCCGTCCGATGGTCGGTACGACGCTTGTGATCACGGGTCCAGGCCCGAGTGTCACATGGACGCCGAGGTCCGCCGACGCACCGCCGTTCACATCGAGCATAGCGACGTTCACGGTCGTGGCGCCAAGGCCGGTTGCGCGCACCGGAATGGATACGCTACCGTCCGCGCCGGTCGCCAGAAAGTTCGGAACGACAACGATTCCGCTGTTCGCCGCCTGCACCAGGACGTGGATTGGATCTGGCGGTGGAGGATCGATGCGCGCCGTCACGTTCGCCGATGTGCCAAGCGAGAGATTGAGCTGCATCGGATCGAGGGTCACGGTCGTGTTGTCGTACACGGTGACAAACAACTCGTCTGTCCGGCCGCCCTGGGATGGTGGCAGGGTTACACGAATCGATCCGGCGCCGACTTTGAGGCCAGTGAATTGAGCGCTCGCTTCCGTGGCCCCGACAGCAATGGCGATGAAGCTCGGAACCGCCAGCAGATCCGGATCGGAGCTCTGAACGAGGGCCTGTCCGGCAACGGTGGTGGTACGTTTGAGCCGGATGTTGATGCTTCCCTTTTCCCCTTTAGCGATTCGTTGAATCAGAGGATATATCTCGTCGTCGTCGTCAACGATCGTGCAATAACCGACCGCCTTTTCCGCCTGAATCGGAGGCAGGGGAACCAGCTTGACCTGGAAGGTCTCGTCTTCCTCCGGCAGATCGTCGCCAAGGATCGTAACCGAAACCGTGGCGACCTGCGATCCCGCAGGAAAAGATACAAACTGACCGGACCACTCGTAGTCGAGGCCCTCCGTTGCGGTCAGGTCATCGACGAAGATGGGAATGGATGTGAACACATCCCGAGGGAGCGAGAGCCTGACCGTGAACACGGCTGATTTCTTCTGACCCGCCGATCCCTCGATGATCGTTACGTCGTCGATGGAAGCCTTCGACACCGGCGGCGTTTGCGCGAGTGCCGAGCCGGCCACGGAGATCAGCAGCAGAACCAAAACACGAGCGATGCGTAGACAGCGCATTTTTGGATGGAAACCGCGAATTATTCTACCCGTTTTAAATAGTGACGGAAACCGGACTAACGTTTCAGGCCGTCCCGCGCTACACCGGATATTCGTCACACGTCGATGTGTGACGCAGCTCTCATCCGGGCGGCCAGCCGAAGTTGCGTCCGCCGAGGAGATGGACGTGGATGTGAAACACCGTCTGCCCCGCCGCTTCGCCGTGGTTGATCACAAGCCGGTAACCCTCGGAGTTGAGCTGAAGATTGCGCGCAATCTGCGAGGCGCGCACGATGGTCATGCCGACGATGTTGGCCTCCTCTTCATCCAGATCGTCCAGCGTCGAGATGTGTGTGCGCGGGACGACGAGCACGTGCGTCGGTGCCTGCGGGTTGATGTCATTGAAGGCGACGACGACATCGTCTTCGAACACGATCTTCGCGGTGATCTCGCCGCAGGCGATGCGGCAGAAGAGGCAACGTTCATTTGTGGCCATGGCGGGATAGTACGACAACGCGCTCGATGCCGGCGAGGTCGTTGATGACGTCGATGATTTCGTAGCCGCTCGCGACACGACGAACGTCGTCGATCTGACCGAATCCAATTTCCAGCATGACCACCGGTGCACGCCTCGCGGCGAGAATCCGTTCGATCACTTCCGTTCCGCGCGGCCCGGGCGTCAAGGCGCCGCGCGGCTCATGGTCGCGCACCTCGGCGGCCAGATTGGCGTAGTCGTCCAGCGGGATGTAGGGTGGGTTCGAGACGATGAGATCGAGATTTCCCCGGATCGCGTCGAACAGGTCCGATGCGAAAAAACGAGCTCGTGACCCGTGCTCACCCGCGTTGCGCGATGCGACGGCCAGCGCTGCGAAAGAGATGTCGATCGAGCTGACGTCGAGATCCGGCCGTTCGCGTTCCAGCGAGATGGCGATGCAGCCACTGCCGGATCCGATGTCGAGAACACGCGCATCCCGCGGCGCGCGGGCGATGGCCGCTTCGACGAGCAATTCCGTTTCCGGACGCGGAATGAGGACGCGATCGTCGACGAAGAATCGGCGGCCGAAGAACTCCGCATGTCCGCGGATGTACTGCAACGGCTCGCCGCGCATTCGGCGCGCCACGAGCCGCTCGAGCGCCACCGGATCGATCTGTTCTTCGCCGTGCGCGAAGAGCCACGCAGGCGAGCGGGCGGTGACATCGGCCAGCAGCACGTCGACGTCGCGAGGGTTTACGCCGCCGGCCTGCGCCGCTCCGCGGAGCCGCGCCCGAAGCGACGCAATGGTTTCACCCGGCACGCGCTACTGCGCCTCGCGTACCTGCAGCTTGCCGGCTTCTTCGCCCAATACCTCGACCGTTCCTTTCCGCTCCAGCTTTCCCCACCCGGTACGAATGCCGGAGACGGCGGTCTTGAGTGACTTGAGAACGACGGCGTACATGAGCTGCCGGTAAAGGAATCTCTGCCAGAACAGCCAGACCAGGGGGCGTGGATCTTCACGGTCGAGCTTGTAGGCCACCAGCGATCCAACAAGCTCGACGACGAAGAAAAACGCGTACATGAAACCGATCACGTACAGCGACGCAAGCGCGGTGGGCAACGGCTGCCAATCGCCGACGAGACGGCCGCGCGTCCAGGCGCGGATCACGGTTCCGATCGACCAGAGGATCTGGAGGTCGACGAGTGGTGAAAGCACCTGGAACGCCACCTGGAAAAGCCAGAGCGTGGGCAGCATCACGCGGCCGAAATAGCCGTAGCGGCCCAGGGCCCGGCGGTGTTTCCAGAGCGCCTGGAGGGTGCCGAAAGCCCAGCGGAAGCGCTGTTTGAAGAGTGCGCGGATGCTATCCGGGGCCTCGGTGTATCCGAGAGCATTGGACTCCGTCTCGACCCGCCAACCGATCCGGCGGATTCGCCATGTCAGGTCCATATCCTCGGCCATCGTGTCGGTCGTGTAGCCGCCTGCAGCCAGGATGGCTTCGCGCCGCCATGCGCCGACCGCGCCGGGCACAACCGTAACGGCGTTGATCGTCGCATAGGCACGGCGATCGAGATTCTGGCTTGTGACGTACTCGATCGATTGCCAATGCGTCAGCGGGTTGATGCGATTGCCGACTTTTACGTTTCCCGCCACCGCGCCCACGAGCGGTTTGGCGAAATGACGAACGAGTTTCTCGATCGTGTCACGAGCGAAAACAGTGTCGGCGTCGAGAGCGATGATGATCTCTCCCGTGGCCAGTGCAATGCCAAGGTTGAGGGCGGATGCCTTGCCGCCGTTGGCCTGGTTGAGAAGCGTGACCGTGTCGCCGAAATTTGCGCGAACCTGTCCGGAGGTGTCATCGGCGGAGCCATCGTCGATAACGATGATCTCCAGCGGCTCGTAGCCGTTCGCCAGTACGGCACGGATCGTATTCACGATCACCGTTTCCTCGTTGTACGCGGCGATGACGACGCTCACGGCCGGCCGGTAGGAATCGTCAAACGAATCGTGGCGCTCGCGCCATTTGGCAATCAGCGCCAGAACGATCGAGAAGATCACGCGTGCCGTGCCGAGGATGATCGCCGTGACGAAGGCGACGCCGAGAAAGAGCTCGAACAGATAGATCGCCTCGAAAACGATCCGGTCGCTGGCCAGCATCAGCGTGTCCGACGACTTGACCTTCGGATTGACCGTGTCGCGGTCTGTATTGATGAGAGTGGAGACAGGGACGAACGTATAGCCGCGCTTGTGGAGCTCGTTGACGAGGAGAGGAATCAGCTTCACCGTCTCGGTGCGGTCGCCGCCGCCGTCGTGCAGGAGAATGCAACTGCCATGCTCCCCCTCCAGTTGCGCGAGGACCGTCTGCAGCATTTCGTCGGCGCCACGGTGGTGGATCGATCCGTCGGGCATCCGTTCGGCGGTATTCCAGTCCTGGGTATCGATGTACTCGAGGACGGTGATGTAGTTGAGACTCGACGCCACGACGATCGGCGTCACTTCAAAGTTCGCCGTCGGCTCCGCGTCTGCGTTGTAAGGAGGTCGGAAAAGAAGCGTCGAGCGATGCAGGATGCTCTCGAAGACACGCCGTGTCGCGTTCAACTGAAGGCGTGCTTCCGATTCCTTGATCTCGCCGATGTTCGGATGCGTGAACGTGTGATTCCCGATCTCATGTCCCTCGGCCCAGATGCGCTTGAGAAGACCGGGATAGCGCTCCGCGTTCTGGCCAATCATGAAGAACGTCGCCGGAACATGGAGCGCCTTCAGCTCGTCGAGGATTTCGCCGGTGTATGGATCGGCAGGCCCATCGTCGATCGTCAGCGCAATCATCTTCGGTTTGTAACCTGTGCGGCTGATGACGTAGGACGTCGGGAACCGGTGGTAACTCTCATCGAGCGCGAGACCCGTCTGCGGATCGATCTCCATCGTGCGCGACCCCGTCGTCGGATTCTGATCGACGTGCGCGATCTCTCCTTCGCCGATGAACTCGACGTCGAACGGAAAGGTGGGCGTTTCCAGCTCCTTCATGTTCGGCCGCTCATTGAGGTTGCCGCGATGGATGAACGACCAGATCGACGGATCGGACGAGCCGAGAACCCAGATGGCCATCCCGCGCACGCCGTAGTTCTGCGCGATCAACCATTGGTTCGCGGCGGTGACCGCGTCCAGCATCCAGACCTCATGCCATTTCAGGTCGTCGTCCTGATAACGAAAGGTCGGATTGAGGGTCTCGTCATCGAAGTCGACGATGTCCTCCGGCTTCTCCCTCTGGCGGTAATCATGAGCGGCGACGAGCGCGGCCTGATACGTCAGCGGCTCGGCCCAATCGCGGCCGTCCATCCAGTCGTAGGCGTAGTTGGCGATGCCGATGACGAGCTTTTCGCGCGGAACGCCATGCACGGGGTCGACGGCGTGCCGCACCACGTCCCGGTACCATGAGACCGAAGCGATCGGACCCGGAGGACTGTTCTCCGAGTGCTCGTCATAGGCCATGACCACGACGAAATCGGCGACGGTGGAAACCGCACGCCAGTCGACCGTGCTCCTGGCCTCGAGATCGATGCTGACGAGCAGATGCGAGTCCTGAGCGAACGTCTTTTTCATGCGGCTCAGGAACGGAACGAGAAGAGGGTAGTCGTCCGGCTCGAGATTCTCGAAATCGACGTTGATCCCCTGGAACTTGTTCGCGACGCACCAGTTCCGCAGCGCGACGATCGCTTTTTGCTGCAATGCCGGATCATGCAGAAATACGTGGACGCGCTTCGGATCGAACACGCCGGAACCGTTTGGTGAGATCTGCGCGTTACTGAACACGGGCATCACATTGAGGTTGTTCGCCCGCGCGATCTTCAACACATCGAGATTGTGAGGCGTCAGGATCGGATCCCAGTCGTGAAGGTCGAGCGCTCTGGCGTCCGGACTGAGGTGGACCCACACCGGAAGCAGGTGTGTCATCCGGTTGGCGTTCGCCGTCAGCGAATGGAGTCCTGTTTCCTGCCATGGCGCATAAAAGGCCGCGACGATGCTGTTTCCGGCCTCAATCGTCCGGATCGGGCCCTTCGCCTCGCGCGCGCGCCGGTTCTTATTGTCCTTGGCGATGCTTGCCAGGAGGCGCTCCCGATCGCGTTTGAGAACGTACTGGGCCCTGGCCTGCCGGTGTGGCGGGGGGCGCACGCCACGAATGATGGCCTCTGTGATCCCATGAAACCCCGGCAGCAGCGGAACGGTGAAGAGGCTGACCAGCCAGGCGCTGACGATCAGCACGGACACCAACCCCAGCAACGTGCCTATGCGTTTTACCCACCACCAGCGGCGGTGGCTCGGATCGAAAAAGACGGCGCTGTCATGCATGGTCGAGAATCGGACGATCATACAGAACCGGAAGCCGTTCGGAGGCATTCTGCGCAACCCCGGCCGTGTTAACCCGTAAGACCTCTCCATGAGTCAGACTGTCATCGAGGTTTCGGGCCTCAAAAAGCAGTACCGGTCGTCGGTCGGGCGTTCGCTCATCACGGCCCTCGACGGCATCGACTTCTCGGTTCGTGAAGGCGAGCTCTTCGGCCTGCTCGGCCCGAACGGCGCCGGAAAAACGACTGCCGTCAAGATCCTTCTCGATCTCACCCGCCCCACCGCGGGCCAGGCGCGCCTCAACGGCCTGCCGGCCGGACACCCGGAGAGCCGGCGCCGGGTCGGTTATCTGCCGGAAGGTCACAAGATCCCCGGCTATCTCACCGCCCGTCAGGCACTTGGGATCTTCGGCAAGATGTCGGGTCTCGACGACGTCACCATCAAACGCCGCTCGCTGGAGCTTCTCGAGAAGCTGAGGATCGCCCAGTGGATCGACGTACGCGTCAAGAAATACTCGAAGGGGATGACCCAGCGCCTCGGCCTGGCCATCGCCCTTCTGCACTCGCCGCATGTGCTTCTGCTCGACGAGCCGACCGACGGCGTAGACCCTGTCGGCCGCCGCGAGATTCGCGACATCCTGCGTGCCGAAGCGGCGGACAATGGGACCGCTGTACTGCTGAACTCGCATCTGCTGTCGGAGATCGAACTGACCTGCGATCACGTGGCCGTGCTTCGCAACGGCAAGGTGGCCGCGGCCGGCAGCATCGAAGAGCTGACCCGTCACGCTACGCAGTACAAGTTCGTTCCGGTCGCGCCGGTCGACGACTCGCTCGTCGCGGCGTTCCGTGAGAGTGGAGCAGGCGTGGAGCGGGTGAACGGCCACATGCTCCTGACGGTCGATGATTTGGCGCATCTCAACGCTCTCGTTGACAAACTTCGCGCCAGCGGCGGCCTACTGGCCGAGCTCTCGCCCGTCCGCTCCACCCTCGAAGACGTATTTGTCGATCTCGTCCGCGCCGTCGACCCGGGCGCACAGCAGTCGGTCGATGCCGAAAGCAAGGGAGCCGCGCGATGAAAGTCCTGATGGCGAATATCGAAGATGTGATGCGCGAAGCCGCGGCGCGGTGGACGCTCGTCGCTTACTTCTTCCTCTCCACGATCTTCATTCTGATCTTTGCCTCGGCCATCAATCTCGACATCGTCGACGGCGCTCTGGCCGGCGCCAAGCTGTTCGGAAAGCAGGTCGAGGTCAGCGGCACGATGTCGATCGAGAAGCTGGTCATGGGTTTCGAGTCCGGTTTCTCGGGCGTGCTCTACGTCCTCTGTACCTTCCTGGCCATCTTCGCCACGGCCCACCTCGTGCCGCGCATGCAGGAGAAAGGGACGATCGATCTCTATCTCTCGAGGCCTGTGTCGCGGATGAAACTGATCCTTTCGCGCTACCTGGCGGGGCTGATCCTCGCGGGCAGCAACGTTCTCTACCTCATCGGATCGATCTGGCTGATCGTGGCGTGGAAGACGCACGTTCTCCATCCAAGATTCTTCCTCGCCGGCGCCATCATCCTTTTTCTGATCGCGACGTTGCTGGCGTTCGCGTTCCTGATCGGCGTGGTCACCTCATCGACCGCGGTCTCGATCATGGCCACCTACGGCGTCTTCTTCTTCGGCGTGATGCTGGCCGGCCACGCGCGCATCGAGGCGGCGCTGTCGAAAGAGTGGCAGGCGATGGGGATCAAGCTCCTTTACTGGATCATGCCCAAGACCGCGGAGCTGGCCACGGCGGTCGTCGGGTTCGTAGCCGGATCACAGGTCAACAACGAAATACTCAAGGTCACCGCCGCGCCGTTCGTCAGCACGGCCATCTTCGGATTTGTCTGTCTCGCTCTCGCTTCCTGGTTGTTCCAACGAAAGGAGTTCTAAATGAAAAGGCAGTTTGTGGCATTGGCAATTCTCGCGCTGGCGCTCGCGCCGGCGGCATTCGCGAAAACCGACGCGATGGGGCTCATCCCGAACGATTCTGTTTCGGTCGGCGTCGTTCGTCTGGTGGATATGCGCAGCAGCCCGCTTTCCGCGGCGCTCTTCGCGCAGACGGCTCACATCACCAATGACGGCGACTCGGAGAAGTTTCTCTCGGAGTCCGGCCTGCAGCCGACCAAGGACGTCGACGTCGTGGTCTTTGCCACCTCGCCGCGCACGAACCTCGGCAGTGAAGCTGATTTCCTCATCGCCGCGGACGGCCGGTTCAACGTCGATCGCCTTACCAGCGCGCTCGTGGCACGCGGCGCGGTGAAGAAGACGTCGGCGCACGGCGTCTACTTCCTGATGCCGGAAAAGAACGCGGAACACGGTCATCCGGGCGTGGTTGCCTTTCCTTCTTCGCAGCTTGCGCTGATCGGCAGCGAGGCGGCAGTCATCGAAGCGCTGGCCAGCCGTGCCGCGGGCGGAACGACGTTCTTCTCGACCAGCGGCCTCGGCCGCGACATGGTGCGCGTCGATCCGCATGCCACGGCTTTTGTGCTCGTCGACGTGCCGCGCGCGCAGCGCATCACCGGCGCCCCGAAGATGGGCAGCGGCACGCAGTCGCAGGCAATCGGCGCGGCGCTGAAGAATGTCTCCACGGTCGCGATCTGGGCCACCGACACCGGCGATTCGCTGAAGCTGAGCGCTCTCGGCCTGTCGACCGACGCCGAGACTCTCGGCCTCGTCGAAGATACGCTTCGCGGCGCCCTCTCGGCGATGCGTCTGGCGGTGCAGGATAAGTCGCCCGAGATGGTCTCGTTGCTTCGCAAGTTCACCGTCACGCGGACGGACAACTCCGTCTCGATCTCCGGCAGCGTCCCCGCGGAAACGTTCAAGACCTGGGTTGCAAAGTCACAGGCCGCGCACGCAAACACACGTTAAAGATTCACCAGACAGGGCTGGCGAGAGCTTCGCCGGCCCTGTTCGCCGTGCGTTCGATCAGGCGGGCGTGGCCGCCGCGCTCCAGATTCTGATCGACTCGATCTGGTAGTCGTTCCCCATGAACGTCACCAGGTCGCCCGTGGCATGACCGAGGAGCGCCTTGGCGACGTCCGACTGGTTGGAGTAGACGCCATGTTCAGGCGCCGACTCCCACGGGCCGAGGATCGTCACCTCGCGGCGAACGTCGCCGTTGGTCAGCGCAACCTTGGTGCCGACGCGGACGATCGACGTATCGACCTGCTCCGGATTCAGCACTTGTACGCGCGAGATCTCCGAGGCCAGCTCGCCGACGCGCGCGGAAAGGTACTCGGCGCGGGCCCGCGCTGCCTTGTATTCGAAGTTCTCGCGCAGGTCGCCCATCTCCCGCGCCGCCTGTAACGCGCGGGAGTTTGCCGGAATCTCGACAGTCTTGAGATTCGTCAGCTCCGCGCGCTTCTGCTCCAGCGATTGCGCCGTGGCGTAGACCGGCTCCGCCTCAGGCTCGCGCAGGTGGGGGAACTTCATCAACGCCGCATGTTTGGCTGTCTCGCGGCGGTACTCCTCGATGGCGCCGTAGCGGTCGAGCGTTTCGACGAGCTTTCGCGCCTGCTCCTCGTTGTCGACACCGCTGATGATGCGCAGGATCAGGCCGCCGTGATCGAACATATCCTTGAGCCGGGCCCGAACGGCCGAGAACTCGTCGGAGCTGATGGCGTCGACGATCTGGAAGAGCAGGGTGTAATTCGCCTTCTCCGAAAGAGTCTCCTGCTCGTTGAGCTGCTTGACGAACCAGTAGAACGCACGGGGATGGCGGCGGGGATAGCGAAGCGTTTCGTCGATCAGCCGATCGCGCAGCTCGGCGTGCCCCTCTTCCTCGAGCGATGTAATGATGAGAGAGAGGATGCGCGGATCTTCGTCGATGAAAAAGACCTCGCTGAAGACCTTCGGCCATTCCGGGTGCATCTCGCGCACCTGCTTGAGCGCGCGCTCGCGCAGAGGCTTGTCGCTCACGGCGGCGATCACGCGCGACGCCAGGGCGCCGGTGATGAGCGATTTCGGATCGAGCTCCACCGTGTATTCGCCGGGCAGCGTCTCGAGGGTGGCGGCGATCTGCCACGCCGCGGCCGGGTCTCGTGGTGCCAGCCGCGCGGCCTCGGAGGCCAGTTTCCCGGAGATGTAGTCCGCCAGATCCTTGCTGCGCCCACTGTGTTTCCGCGCCAGCTCGAGCTTTCCCTTCGGATCGGCGCGGTCGAAGTCGCGCTTGATCGCTTCATCGGCTTCGCCCGACGAGGAGCTCCACGAGTAGGTGGCCTTGGCGCCGCTGCCGCTGATGACGATCTGCGGATTCTTGCGTGCGGCCGTCCACCACGAGCTCCACTTTTCTTCGGGGACGATGCCGATGACCGCATCGCGAACCTCGGCCATCTGCATCGGGCGGCCGAAACTCTGCAGGATGCGGGCGAAGAATTGCGAGGGTGACTTCTTCGCCTCGGCACGGAGCGTCTCCGGATCCGAGAACTTCTCGCGAAGAACGTGGCCGGGGGGAAGCGGCACGAGATACTTGGCAGCGGCACCGATCGGGACGGGAACGCGCTTGTCTTTTTCGAAGTCGAGCCTGGCGATGCCGAGGTCCGGGTTCAGCTCCGTGACGATGCCGGCGCCGCGGCCGGCCATGAAGTACATCTCCCCTTCGTCGTAGCGGAGCCAGGTCTCGATCTTCTCCGCCCTGTCGACCGGGTTGCTGGTCGGGTCGGTGAAGCCCGCGAAGTTGTAGACACGCTGGAAGTTCTTGTGCGAACCGTGTGCGCCCCGCAATGCCTGCTCGATCTGCGGGCGCAGCGTGGCTGGATGCTTCGAGAGGCGGCCGAGCTCCTTCAGCACCTGGAGGCGCAGCGACCACAGTTTCTTCTCCAGCAACGTGTCGGAGAGGAGGCCGAGGAGCGTGTCCGATTGCGTGCGCTGCTCCGATTTACGGAGCAGTCTGGCCATGGCTATGAACGAGTCGACGTCGCTCGGGTCGCTGTCGAGCTGTGACATCCAGAGGGACTCGAGCTCGTCGAATTTCTTTTGGTCGATCAGGCGCTGAGCGTTGTCGCGGAACGGCAAAGTCGAAGTCCCCCCGGCGGAATGAGCGCGACATTGTATCGGTGTTCGCCCGGAGAAGCAGTGGATCAGCAGATTAAGGTGTTAATCCACCAATCCACTGGCTTAGCGCCGGAGCTTGACGATGGCTTTGAACACGTCGAACGGCAGCTCTTCGGCGTGAACGATGTGACGAAGGTGATGCAGCGTCGTGCGGCGCTCCTTCACGTCATCGAGTGAGATGTTGTGCTTCCGAAGGACCTCATTTGCTTTCTGGTCGGGCATAGTTCTCCCCTCAAAAGGAATCGTTTAGGACACGGCCAAACGAGACAGGGAGCGGTCCTATTTCGCTTGCAACCACAAAGTACTTGAAGTCAGGCGAATATGGACGTATCTTTTGGGCATGCGACGCCTTGCCGTGCTCATCCTCTCGTCCATCGTCAGCATCGCCTGCCATCTCGCTCCGAGAGCTCCCTCGGTCGCGGCCGCTTCGCAGGGCGACGTCGCGGCCATGAAGAAGTTCCTCGACACGGGTCTCGATCCGAATGCGCGCGACGCCACCGGCTACACGCCGCTGATCTCGGCCGCCCGCGCCGGCAACGTATCGATGATCCGCCTGCTCACCAGCCGGGGAGCGGATCCGAATCTCCGCGATGCCGCGGTCAACTCATGGACGCCGCTGCTTCACGCCGTCCACAAGGGACAGCCCGGATCGATCGCGGCGCTCCTCGACGCCGGCGCCGATGCGAACGGAAGCGATTCGTACGGTACGACGCCGTTGATGATGGCCGCCGGCTACGGCTACACCGACATCGTCCGGATCCTCCTCGCCCGAGGCGCGAATCCCCGCCTGCCGACGCGCGAAGGCATTACCGCGATCGATCTGGCCCGCTCCGGCGTCCCCGACATCGACCGTTTCACGGTGTTCGACTGTCAGGATGATACGGTGAAGGCGCTTCTGGCCGCCGATCCGAAGCTTCCTGACCACACCGAAAACCTGCCAGGGATCGCGCGCCTGCTGATGAAGACGAAAAGGTGCGGGGCGTAGGGCGATCACGACTTCGGAAAGTAAACGACGCGTGGCAGGTCTTTGAACGAGCGGTCGCTGGTTATGACGTCGGCATCAGCCGAGTAGCCGGTCGCGAGCACGAACGCGTCTGCCATTGAGAGGTGGTGTTGGATCGCCAGATCAGCCGCCGTGAGAGCGATCTCCGTGGATAGAGGAACGATCGCTGTTCGATGGAGGACCGTGATCGCCGACAGTGCCTCATCCTCTGACGTTGTTTGCTTCAGTTTCCTGTAGACCTCGTAAATGACTATTGTGGGCGTCACGACGGAACGAAGGTTGCGAAGGTACGGCGCAAACGAGGCCGCCAAAGGTCCGTCTGCGAATACCTCGATCCAACCGCACGAATCGACAACGTTCACACGCGATCGCTCTTATCCCGCAGCCCCTCGGTCGATATGCCGCGTGCAAAACCACGCAACTCGTCGAGCGAATGCTCCGGAACGAGATGAATGATCCCGCCCTTCACGATGATCTGAAACTCCTGTCCTCGCTTCAGGTGCGCCGATTCGCGCACTTCGCGGGGAATCCGTACGCGGTAGGTCGCGGATAACTTAGTACGTGTCATACGAACCTCTCCAGTTTACGGTAGCACGACCACGTAGTCATACTCGCAGCCCAATCTTGCCAAAATGATCTCCCTTCATCGCTCGATGCGCCTCCGCGGCCTCGGCCAGTGGGAAGACGCGATCGATGACAGGGCGGATCCGGCCGGCGCTAAGGTCGTCGCCGAAACGGCTCACGAATGACGCGACGATCGCGGCCTTCTCCTCTTTCGATCGCGCGCGCAAGGTCGAGCCGATGATCTGCTGGCGTTTGCTGAGAAGCGCGCTGACATTCACCTCGATCGTGCCGGGCCCGCCCATGGAACCGATGACCACCACCCGTCCGCCCACCGCAAGGCAATCGAGATCGCGGGCAAGGTAACGGGCGCCGATGTGGTCGAGGATGACATTTGCGCCGCGGGCGCGCTCGACGAAGTCCTCATCGTTGTAGTTGATGGCCAGGTCGGCTCCGTGGTTCAGACAGCGTTCACACTTTTCGCGCGATCCCGCGGTGACGATGACACGCAGGCCGGCCAGTTTTCCGAGCGTGATCGCCGCGGTGCCGACGCCGCTTCCGCCACCGTGTACGAGAAGCGTCTCGCCTGCCCGCGCGCGAGCCAGCTCGAAGACGTTGAGATATGCCGTCAGGAAAACCTCCGGCATGGCGCCGGCTTCCTGGTCGGTAAGCGTGTCCGGTATATGAATCGCCGACCCGTGGTGGACGACGACTTCCTCCGCGTATCCACCGCCGGGAAGCAAGGCCATGGCGCGGTCGCCCACACTCCAGCCGCCGGCATCGCGGCCCACTTCGATCACCTCTCCCGCGCACTCCAGACCGAGGATTGGAGAGGCGCCGGGAGGCGGAGGATAGTGCCCCTCCCGCTGCAGAAGGTCGGCGCGGTTCACGGCTGTTGCACGGACACGAATCCGCAGTTCATCGGACGCGATGGGAGGCGACTCCACTTCACCGATCCGGAGTGTCGATTCGTCACCGTAATGATCGAAGACGATGGCGTGCATCACAGGAGTGAGTGTATCGTCTCCGGTCCAAATGCCGGATGTCATCGCCTGCCGCAATCTGCGCAAATATTTCGACGACGTGAAAGCTGTCGACGGACTCGATCTGTCCGTCGAGAGCGGCGAATGCTTCGGTCTTCTCGGCCCGAACGGCGCGGGAAAGACGACGACGATCGAGATCCTGGAAGGGCTGACCGGCCCCGACTCCGGCGACGTCGAGATCCTCGGTCTTACCTGGCGCAAGAATGAGCGCCAGTTGCGCGAGCGGATCGGTATCTCGCTGCAGGAAACGCAGCTCACCGAGAAGCTGACCGTGTTCGAGACGCTGCGGTTGTTCCGTTCGTTCTACCGGACCGGAGCCGACCCCGAGGATTTGCTGCGCGATCTCTCGCTCGATGAGAAACGCGATGCCCGCGTCGGCAAACTCTCCGGAGGCCAGCGCCAGCGGCTGGCGGTGGCCTGCGCGCTGGTCGGCAATCCCGATGTTCTCTTTCTCGACGAGCCGACGACCGGCCTCGACCCTCAAAGCCGGCTGCAGTTGTGGGACATCGTGCAGCGTTTCCGTCAGAAGGGAGGAACGGTGCTTCTGACGACGCACTACATGGAAGAAGCGGAGCGCCTCTGCGACCGCGTGGCCATCGTCGATCACGGCCATCTCATCGCCCTCGGCACGCCTCCCGAGCTGATCGCCAAGCTCCAGGCGCGCAACGTCATCGAATTCACCAGCGAGCCGAAGCTCGCGCAGGAGGTCGTCCAGGCCATCGACAGTTGCGCCGGCGTTGCCGCGCATCGTGACGGCTGGCAGATTCGCGTGCACTCGCTCGCCGAGGCCGTGCCCCAACTGATCGGCGCCGTCGAGAGACAGGGCGCGAAGCTGGTGTCACTCTCGACGCATGAAGCGACGCTGGAAGATCTTTTTGTATCGCTGACGGGAAGGGAGCTTCGCGATGCCTGAGAAAACGCGCATCCGGCCGCCCATCATCGAGCTGGCCTCGACGCGGACGAAGGAGTTTCTTCGCGAGAAAGAGGCGATGTTCTGGGTCTTCGGCTTTCCGCTGATCCTTGCTCTTGCCCTCGGATTTGCCTTCCGTGAGAAGCCGCCCGACCGCGTTCCGGTCGCCATCGTGGCCGGCCCCAATGCCCAGCAACGCCTGGCTGCGCTGCAGAAGTCGTCTACGTTGCTTCCACGTGTCATGAACGAGCAGGAGGCGCGCGACGCGCTGCGACGCGGCAAGGTCTCGCTGTTGATCGCGGAATCGGCAGGATCAGACATCGTCGTCTACCGCCTCGATGCCACGCGCCCCGACGCGTTGAGCGCGCGGCAGGCAGCCGACGATGCTCTCCAGACCGCCGCCGGCCGACGCGACGTCGTGGCCTCGCGCGAGGAGCGCGTCCATGAGCAGGGCGCCCGTTACATCGACTTTCTGATCCCGGGTCTCCTCGGCCTGAACCTCATGGGGACAGGAATGTGGAGCATGGGTTTCACCATCGCCAACGCGCGGATGAAGAAGCTGCTCAAGCGGCTCGTGGCCACTCCGATGCGGAAGACCGACTACCTGATGGCGATGTTCCTGTCGCGGCTCTTATGGCTGATCCTCGAGATATCGGTACTGGTCGCCTTCGGCTGGATCGTTTTCGGAGTGCGCGTCAATGGCTCGATCCTGGTGCTGATTCTCCTTTGTATCGTCGGCGGCTACGCCTTTTCCGGAATCGGCCTCTTGACGGCGTCGCGTGCGAAAACGATCGAAGCGGTGAGCGGGCTGATGAATCTGATCATGATGCCGATGTGGCTCTGCTCCGGTGTCTTCTTCTCCTACGAACGTTTTCCGGATTCGGTCAAACCATTCATCCGCATCCTGCCGCTGACTCTGCTGAACGACGCGTTACGCGCCGTCATCAACGATGCCGCCGGTCTCTCGCAGATCGTCTTCCAGCTCGGCATACTGACCGTCTGGGGCCTCGTTACGTTCGTCATCGGGTTGAAGGTCTTCCGATGGCAGTGAAACGATTCTCAGAACCTGAAATACAACCCGAGGTTGGCCTGACCCTGAAAAAGATCGCGGCTATAGGTGTAGTTGCAGAGCCGGCAGGTCGTGTCGTTCGGCAGCGACGTGTAGAAACCGCGTATCTCACCTCGCAGACCGGCATGGCTCTGGATCGGAACCTTCACGCCGATGCTGAGAAACGGGTCGACGTGGATACGCCGGACATCCTCGGATCGAGCGTTGCCACTCCGGCGCTTCCGATGAAGTATGGCGTCGCGTTGAACGACTGCGAGAACGGAACGAGCAGTCCGGCGTGGTAATAGGTGATGTCGAAGTTTCCCAGCCGATTGCTGGGATCGAAGAGGGCGCGGCTGCCGCTGGTGAAGTTGGTGCTTTGATGGTCCACCATCAGCTCGACCTTCATGCCGCTCGGCTGAATGGGGATGCCCAGACTCACGCCGAAGTTGGCGGAGTTCTCCACATCCGCATTCTGATTGAAGAGAGTGGTCTGCCCTGAATAGACGGTTCCGCCCCAGGTGTAACCGACGAACGGCGTGACGTCGAAAGTGTTGTCGTTGAAATAACGATAGCGATCACGGCGGCCACGCCAGTCCTGCGCAAGGAGCGATGCGGGAAGGATGAGGAGCAGCACAACGAAAACGAGTCTACGCATGGTGTCCTCCATTGACATTTCCGCGGCTGATGCGAAATCAGCGCCGCGATTTGAGGCGATCACAGCCTTGCCAGGCTGGTCTCCACGTCTATGGGAAAGGACAACGTGATCGATCGGGTGGACAACTGCGTAGAATCAGCGCCGCATGAAAGTCGCCACCTGGAATGTGAATGGGATCCGCGCCCGCCAGACCCAGTTTCTGGAATGGATCGAGAGCGCGCAACCGGACGTCGTCTGTCTGCAGGAGATCAAGGCCTCCATCGCTCAGGTCCCCGAAGCGATCTGCAGTCTCAACGGATACTGGTGCTACTGGCACGGCGCGGTTGCCTACTCGGGAGTGGCGCTGCACATGCGCCGCGAGACCTTCCCCGAGGAACCGAAGTTCACGCATCCGGAGTTCGATCACGAAACGCGCATCGTCGAGGCCCGCGCCGGCGACACGGTCTTCGCCTCTGTGTACGTTCCGAACGGCGGCAAGGACTACGTCGCCAAGATCGAGTTCATGAAATCGCTCATCGGCTACGCGCGCGCGCAACGCGAGCTGGGGCTGAAGCTCGTCATCTGCGGCGACTACAACATCGCCCGAAGCGATATGGACGTCCATCCGAAAGAGCGCAAGCCGAACATCATCGGCCAGCGTCCCGAGGAGCGCGATCTGCTCGAGGCGATGCTTGCCGAGGGCCTCGTCGACGTCGGACGAAAGCTCTATCCCGAGGCGGACGATTACTTCACCTGGTGGGCGCCATGGCGAAACCTCCGCCAGCGCAACATCGGCTGGCGGCTCGACTACGTTCTGGCCAGCGAGTCGCTCGCGGAACGGGCCGTCTCCTGCCCGTCCTACCGGGAGATCGGAACGAGCGACCACGCCCCGGTCGTGGCCACGTTCGAGTAGTGGTTCGATCCTTTGTTGAGCCGCTGTTGAGCCGCGAGAGTAGAGTGAAATGGTGCAGCAGTACACCCTCGACGACTATCTTTCCTTGCAGCGAGGCATCGAGGCCAAGCTCGAGTACATCAACGGCGAGATCTGCCTATTGGCTGGCGGCTCAGCCGACCATAATCGGATCAGCCGGAATGTTCTCAAGCTCTTCGACGCCGCTCTCGGCGGCTCTTCCTGCGAAGCCTTCGGCAGTGACATGCGTGTGAGCACGCCATCCGGCCTCTATACCTACCCGGACGCATCCATCGTCTGCGGCCCAAAGGTCAGCGGTGCATCGGAAACGATCAGCAACACGATCGTGATCGTTGAGGTTCTCTCCGACTCGACGCGCAACTACGACCGCGGCGAGAAGTTCGAGCTCTATAGCTCGATCCCGGCGTTACGGCACTACCTGCTGATCGAGCAGGCGTTCTGTCACGTGGAGCACCGGCGCCTCCAGACCGGCGGCTCGTGGATTGATGAGATCAAGGAGTCGCCGGATCAGATCGTCCACCTTTCCGAAGTCGGCATCGATCTGCAGGTGGCGCGAATCTACGAAGGCGTGGAAATGGCCTCGCCGCGCCCTCCCCGGTAGACCGGCAGGGGTGAGCCTGATCTCAGGAGCTGGTCGGAGTGAAACCCGACACCATCTCCGCGACGCTGACACGCAGCGCCTGCGCGATGGCGACGACAGCCTCCAGGTTCGGTGCCTTCAGTCCGCGCTCCATCTCGCCGATGAAGGTCGTGCTGATCTTCGTCAGCGCGTCGAGTTGGTATTGGGTGAGGCCCTGCTGCATGCGGAGCCGCTTGAGCGTTGAGCCGAAGATCTCCGCCACGGATGCCATATCATTGCCTCCTCATCGACGCGCGAGCGTTGACGATCAACACTTTAGCGTGCATTGGAACGATCTGGAAGCCCCTTCAGCGTCAACGCTGAAGCGTTGACGAGCAATGCTAAAGCGTTGATTAAGAGGCCATTGCTCGCTCCAGGTCGCGCGCGAGACGCTAACCACAACGCTAAAGCGTTGATGACAGACGCTAAAGCGTTGGTAGCGAGGCCTCAATCCTTCAAATCAGCACTTCAGTCATTGATGTCAAACGCTTTAGAGTAAGTGAACAACGCTAAAGCGTTAACGAAGATCATCGCGTCAGATCTTGATTGCGCGCAACGCCATGCTAAACAACGCTTTAGCATTTGTAAACAACGCTTTAGCGTTTGTGAAGAAGCACTAACCAAATCCCGTTAGCCGCAGATGAGTTGACGAAGAACGCTTCAGCGTTAACGAAGAACACTTTAGCGTTGACAACGTTAAACGCCCAGAAGCTTGAGCAGTCTGGCCGTGGTGAACACGCTGTTTGGAAAGTCTTTGAAGTGCCTGTCATTTGACCAGACCGGTATTCCGAGTTTCAACGCCAGTGCTGCCAGCGGGACGTCATCCGGATCACGGTCCGCTATCAACGCTCGAGCGGCGAAAAGGTGTGTCGAGTAATCGCGCTTTGAATAGACCTCGATGGGCAACAATGCGAGTACGTCGACAAGGGTTTCTTCGGACAGGCCATATCGGGCAGCGAACTCCGGTATGTATTCAAGCACCTCCGCGATGTTCTCATCTGTCGTTACGATCATGAAATCCGGCGCTCCGAATACCCGAAGCGCTGCCTTCCCGGCGATCGCGGAGAGAAGCACATTGCTATCGGCGGCGACGCTTCCTAAATTCGGCGAAGTCACGCTCGATCTCCTCTTCCGAGACGTTCTGGGCGTCGAGTTGCCTGGCGATCTCCCCCGCCATCGCCACGTACAGCTTTCGCCGTACCTCCAGCGGGATTTTGGCCGGGTCTCGTAACGGATACATGACAGCAGCTGGCTTGCCGTGCTTCGTGATGAGAACCGATTCGTCGCTGTCGATCAGTTTGGCTATGTTGCCGCGGAATTCTCGAATCGTTGTGGTCTTCATGCCGATCCAATCAGCGATCAAGTGTATCAATTGTGTACACAAACGCAACCAATAAAAGGGCGGACCGAAGTCCGCCCCCCGATCGGCTGCAAGAGAAGAAACCTACTCCAGCACCACGATCACCACCCGCCGGTTCTCCGCTCTTCCCTTCTTCGTCTTGTTGGACGCGGCGGGGAGCGTGTCGCCGTAGGAGATCGTCGACATGCGGTTGAGGGGGAGCTGGGCGGTGCGTGAGAGGTAGCGGCGCACCTCGTCGGCGCGGCGTTCGCCGAGCTCGTCGTTCAGCTTGCGGCCGCCGGTGTCGTCGGTGTGGCCCTGGATCTCGATGTAGTACTGCTCGTTGAGCGCCTTCACCTTGCCGGCGAATTCATCGAGTGCGGCCTGGGCGTCTTTGTTCAACTCGTACGAATTGATCTTGAACTTGATGCGGTCTTCCTTGAACGTCTCCTGGAAAACGACCTTTCCTTTCGCCAGCACACCGGCATCCTGGGCGCGCTTGAGCGCGTCCTTGGCTTCCTGGCTGAGCTGTGCGATCGCGGCGTCGTTCTGCAAGAGGTGCGTATCGGTCGCCTTCTGCTTGGTCTGCAGATCTTCGACCTGTCCTTCCACCGACTCGATCTTCTTCGTCGATTGCGCCTGTGCTTCGGCGATCTTCTGATCGACGGACTTTGACGTGGCGCATGCGCCGAGCATTGCGGCCAACGCCGTGGCCGTGAGGATGCGGAATCCGATTTTCTGGGTCATCAACTTCTCTTCCTTTCCACGTGTTTATTTCGGGCGGCGACCAGGGGAGGTTCGGTGCCGAGGTATCCCGCGCGGACCCGGACGGCGCGCGCGCGACCGTTGAGCTTGAGCGAAATCGTACGGTACTTTACCCCACCCTTACCGGTGGGCGCGAACCCGATCAGGTACTGCGCGCGGAGGTCGTCTTCGACGTGGGAGACGGCTTCCGCGATCTGTTGAGGCGTATTGCCGAGGTACAGCTTGCCGCCGGTGAGTGATGCCACCTCGTTCAGCAGACCGATGTCTGAGAGGTCTTCTCGCGGGCGTTTCTTGCTGTCCATCTGTTCCGTTGGATGATCCAGGGGCTCCCGCAAACCAAGCGAGTAGATCGGTACGGAGATGCCCTGAAGCTGCTGGGCCAGCGCGCCGCGAGTCATCGACGAAGCATTGTCGATGCCATCGCTGAGGAGAATGATGGCGCGCGACGGGTTACGGCCGAGGCGGCTGCGTTCGGGCATTGTCGCCAGCGCGTCGAAAAACGCTGTCTTGCCGTAGGGCGGACTCAGCTTCGCCAGCGCGCGGGTGATGTCGCCGGGATTTTCCGTGAACGGGACGACTTCCCTCGCCTGCGCCTCGGCGAAAACATACAGGGCAAAGTCATCGCCGGGGCGGTGATGGGCGATGAGCGCACCGATGGCCGCGCGCGCGGAATCCATCTTCCCCGCCAGCGCCATCGAGCCCGAGCCATCCAGCAGGATCGTGAACGAGACCGGCGCGTTCTGGGACTTCTCGAACATATCGCTGGGGACGGGCGAGCCGTCGACCCGAAGATCGACTTCTGCATCGCGAAGGTCCGTGATCGGCTTTCCGTGATCGCCGATGACCGTGAACGGGATCATCACGTAGCCGACGTTGACCGACTCGGACATCGTCCCTGTCGGGACCACGCTCTGCGCAAGCGCCGGAAAGGCGAGCAGCAGCGCGGCGGCACATATGGTTACCCGGCTCATGCGCATGATGAACAAATAACTAGTTGCGCCACATTTCGAGCTACTTCCAGCTCAGCGGCACGAACTTCTCGTCGTCCTGCTGAATCCGCTCCCATTTGAGGAAGTCGTAGTACCCGCAACGGGAGAACTCCGGATAGTCATGGCAGACGCCCGGACGGGCGTTGTAAATCGTGCAGCGCCGGGCCTTGGTATCGAGAAACATGCAGACGCTGCGGTAGACCTTGTCTTTCTGGTGACGGAGAACCTGCTCTCCATCGACGGTCTTCGTGAATCGCTTGCGAGCCACCTCGACGTCGACGTCGAAATGCTTCGCCAGCCGGTTCAGATCGCGCTGGTTGACGATGATCCGGTCGTAGCTGCAGCAGTACGCCGGGCATTTCGAACAATCGTAGGAAGCCATTGCGTGGAGTGTACGGGAAGAGATGGCCTTCGGCCAGTTGGGGATGCGGTCTCGCGGTTACGTGGTCGCGGGGTCTCGGGGTGGGTTGAGGCTGCGAGACCTCGTAACCGCGAGACCACGCAACCGCGCAACCGCAATATCATTCCCAGCATGGACCACGCCGTCGCCCTCGTTCAGGCGTATTTGCAGCTCAACGGTTACTTCACCTCGGCCGAGTATCCGATCATCGCCGCGGCGGGACGCAACGGTTTTCGCACGTTGACGGACATCGACGTTCTGGCGTTCCGCTTCCCATCGGGTCTGCCATCGCCGGTAGCGATTGGCTCGCGCAAGCGCACGCCGCGCGGGCTCGACATGAGCGACGTCGACCCCGGCCTCGGCGTCCCGCCAGGTGCGATCGACATGGTCATCGGCGAAGTGAAGGAAGGCCGCGTCGGGATCAATAGCGGCGCTCGCGATCCCGAGGTGCTGAAAGCTGTGATCGGCCGGCTGGGTGACTCGAATATCGAGCAGGACAGCGTCGTCGCTGACCTTCTGGCACACGGCTCGGCGACGCTCCCGTCGGGTTTCGTCATCCGGCTCGTCGCCTTCGGCTCCTTTCCTCCCGGCGCGCCCGTTCCGCCGTGCCGCATCATCAGCCTCGGGCACGTGCTCGAGTATTTGCAGAAATACGTGCGCAAGCACTGGAACATGCTGCGGCATCTGCAGTTCAAGGATCACGCATTCGGATTCCTGATGACGCTGGAGAAGGCGCGGCGCGGCGGCGCGGGACGCCGCGGCAACGCCGGCGTCGAGATCGTTTCCGCCCAACCGCGCTTGCCGCACGCGCGTGAGCCTCGGAGGTGATGCATCTCGTATCTGACTGATGATCCGATCGACGGCCAGGCACTGGTACGGCGTGTCATGCGCCCGTCCGACGGCGCCTACGTGTTGTTCGAGGGCATCGTCCGCAATCACCAGGAAGGGAAGGCGGTCGAATCGATTTTCTATGATGCCTACCGGCCGATGGCCGAGAAAGAGATCGAGAAAATCGTCGGCGAGGTGCGGGCGGCATTCGCGGACGTCGCCATTACGGTCGTCCACCGGCTCGGCCATCTCATCGTCGGCGATTCGTCCATCGCCATCGTCGCTGCCTCTCCCCATCGCGCGGAGGCGTTCACCGCCTGCCGGATGATGATCGATCGCATCAAGGAAACGGTTCCGATCTGGAAAAAAGAGCGCGGCCCTGACGGCGAAGAATGGGTTGGCTGGCAGGGCAAGTGCTGACATGACCACCTCTCACGACGTCTCGGACCGGCAGCTTCCGCGCGGTGCCGGAGATGCGGCGGATGTGCCGCCCATTCCCGCCGCGAGCGTAATCCTGCTGCGCGATTCACCGCTGGAAGTACTCATGATCCGCCGTCACGAGAAATCGACCTTCGTCCCTGACGCGTGGGTGTTTCCCGGCGGGGTCGTTGATGCGACGGATCACGAGCTCGGCGACGGAACGGAGCTCGGCACGATGCGTGTCGCGGCGGTGCGCGAGCTCTTCGAGGAGAGCGGCATCTGGCTCGGCGAAGCTCTCACCGATGCCGATGAGAAACGCCGCGCGCTACTCGCCGGTGAGACGACCTTCGCGGCGCTCGTCCGCGAAGCCCGGATCGACCTCGAAGGCCTCGTCTGGACCTCGCGCTGGATTACGCCGGTCGGCGTCCCGAGACGGTTTGACACCTACTTCTTCCTCGCCATCGCAGGCCGCGATGCGGTTGCGTCGGCCGAAAACGTCGAGGCGGTTGAGGTCAGGTGGATTGCCCCGGCGGAAGCCATCGAAAAACTGCAGCTCGTCTTCCCGACGCAGAAGAACCTCGAAGCCATCGCCGGATTCGCATCCGCCGAGGAATTGCTCGCATCCCGGCGAGGAGTGGAAATCCCAACAACCAGGCCGGTGCTCGTCGTGGAAGACGGGAAGAAACGAATCATCCTGCCGTGATCATCCGCGACATCACCGCTCCGAATCCAGGACCGTTCACGCTCAACGGGACGCGCACCTACCTCCTCGGCGAGACCGCGGTCATCGATCCGGGGCCGGACATTCGTTCACACGTCGCGGCGATCGGCCGGGCCATGCCGAAACTGCGGACGATCCTGATCACGCACCGTCACCCGGATCATGCCCCGGCCGCGGGGCGGCTGAAACGCGCCACGGGCGCCCGGGTCCTCGCTCCGCACGGCGTGCTCGATGACAAGGTCGTCGATCAGCGCATCACTGACGGCGAGAGGATCGCCATCGAAGACGAAATGCTCGAAGTCATCGCCACGCCCGGTCATACCCGCGAGCATGTCTGCTTCCTCACAGCGGGAGGCGACCTTTTTACCGGTGACACGATCCTCGGCGAGGGGACGACCGCGATCTTTCCGCCGGACGGATCGATGCGCGACTACATCGCTTCGTTGCACCGCCTTCTCACCTGCAAACCGAAACGCATTTTCCCGGCGCACGGCCCGACCCGCGACGAGGCCCAGACGTTGATCGAGCAATATATTGCGCACCGTCTCCAACGCGAAAAGCAGGTGCTCGAGAGCCTGGCCGAGGGTGCGAGCTCGGTTTCGGCGATGCGCAAGCGGATCTATCCCGATCTCAATTTCCTCCTCCGTCGCGCCGCCGAGATTCAGATTACCGCGCACCTCATCAAGCTCATCGAGGAGGGCCGCGTCGTCGAGCACAAGGGCGCCTACGCCATACAATGCGCGGCGCAATGACGCACAAAGACTTCATCGAGATCCACGACTACAGCGCCGATGACGTCCGCGGGATCTTCGAGATCGCGCGTGACATGAAGGCCAACCCCGAGAAGTACCGCGACGCGCTCAAGGGACAGACCTTGGCGATGATCTTTGAAAAATCATCGACCCGGACGCGCGTCTCCTTCGAAGTGGGGATGTACCAGCTCGGCGGCCACGCGCTCTTCCTCTCCTCGCGGGACATCCAGCTCGGGCGCGGTGAGCCGATCTACGACACGGCCAAGGTTCTCTCCCGCTACGTCAACGGAATCATGGCGCGCACCTTCGCGCACAAGACCGTCACCGAGCTTGCCGAGTATGCAAGCGTCCCGGTCATCAACGGTCTGACCGACCTCTCACATCCGACGCAGGCGATGACGGACTACTTCACGGCCTGGGAACACCTCGGCGATCTGAAAGGCCGAAAGCTAGCCTACGTCGGCGACGGCAACAATATGGCCCATTCGCTGATGTTCGGCGCGCCGAAGGTCGGCATGCACATCGCCGTGGCCACGCCGGGAGGCTACGCGCCGGATCCATTCGTCGTCGCCACCGCGCAGGCGGACGCGGATCAGGCCGGGACGAAAGTCATCGTCACGACGTCGATCGAAGAGGCCGTCCGCGATGCCGACGTCGTCACGACCGACGTTTGGGCATCGATGGGCCAGGAAGCGGAGGCGCAGAAGAGGCAGCGGGACTTCGAAGGATGGCAGGTCGACACGCGGGTCATGTCCTTCGCCAGGAAGGAGGCCATCTTCATGCATTGCCTTCCCGCGCACCGCGGTGAAGAGGTCGCCGGCGAGGTCATCGACTCGCCGCGGTCGGTCATCTACGACGAGGCCGAAAACAGGTTGCACGTGCAGAAAGCGATCATGTATCTGTTGATGAAGCGATGACACGCGCCCATGCCTGACGCTCAAACCCGCCATACGCGCGGACTCACCGTCGTGATCATCCTCGGCGTGATTTTTTTCGCGCTGCTGGCACTCCTGATTCTGCGCAGCGGAAAGCCGAAGGAAGTGGCGCCACAATCGTCGGAGACGCTTTCCGTTCTTGCTCTCCGCCTCCGCCTGCGTACACAACCAACGGCAAATGCTCCGGTCGTAGCGACGGCGGCCAATGGCGAAAAGCTCATCGTCCTCGAAGACCGCGGCGCCTGGGTGCGGGTGCAGGACGATGACGGCATGACCGGTTGGGCTGAGAGGAACTCGCTCGAGCGCACCTCGGAGCGGGAGCGGCGTCTGGCGCGCTACGAGGCCATCCGCAAGCTGCCCGCGCTCAACGCCCTCGTCAGTGCGCGCACTCCGCTCTACGCCGGGCCGGGCATCTTCTACCCGATCATCGGCGAGCTGACCGCCGAAACGCAGGTCAAGGTCTATACACGCGATCACGACTTCTACGCCATCGATCATGACAACCAGATCGCCTATGCGGACGTCGACGCCATCGACGTCAGCTCCGCCGGCACACGCCAGGTCGAAGTGCATACAGACACGACGGTTACCGATACCGCATCTCCGTCGGCCACCGCCACGTCACCCGTGCCTACGGAGTCGCAGGCGCCGGCGGAGCCTGCTCCGCAGGTGCACGTGGCGACCGACAACGGAGGCGTTTACTCCGCCGTCCCGCCGGGCGGGACGCAGCCGGAAGAGACCGACCGCGTCGTGCCGCGCTATCCGATGATCGCGCGACGGGCTGGGATTCAGGGGCCTGTCGTCGTGCGCGGAATCGTCCGCCGCGACGGCACGATCGACAACGTCGAGGTCATCAAGGATCTCCCATACGGATTAGGCGAGGCAGCGAGCGACGCGGTCAGTCAATGGCACTTCCGCCCCGCCACGTATCGCGGAGAGCCGATCGACGTCTACTACACCGTGACGGTGAATTTCCGCTTGCAGTAACGCGCAGCGCGCAGCGCACGGAGCGCTGGCGTCTCGCCGGCTGGCCCGGCGCCGTCTCGGCGCCGGTCTGCAAGACTCGATACATTTGCTGCTAACCGACTCAGCGGCGAGACGCCGCCGAGCCAGCCGGCGAGACGCCAGCGCTCCGGCCGCCCACCACAGAATGACGGGGCATGCGACGACGTTCCCCATCCTCCATGACCCGCTTCGCCTTCCCTGACACGCATGGCGACCTTCTCGGCGCTCACATCTCCACGAAAGGCGGTCTGCACACCGTCTTCGAGCGCGCCGCGGAAATCGATGCATCCGCGCTGGCGCTCTTTGCCAAGAACTCGAACCAGTGGAAGGGGAAGGTGATGACGGACGATGACGTCACGCTCTTCACGGGCAGGCGCACCGTCGGCCCGATCCTCACGCACGCCTCGTACCTCATCAACCTGGCCACGACGAACCCCGAGTTTCACCGCAAGTCGATCGAGGCCATGATCGACGAGCTCGATCGGGCGGAGCGGCTTGGGATTCATGCCGTCGTTCTCCACCCCGGCGCACATCTCGGCGCCGGCGTCGACGCCGGAATCGAACAGATCGCCCGGTCGCTCGATCGGATTCACGCCGCCATTCCAAACCACAAAGTCGTCACTCTGCTGGAGACGGCGGCGGGCCAGGGCTCCTGCCTCGGCTGCACGTTCGAAGAGCTCGGCCGGATGATTGCGCTCGTCGACGACAAGGCTCGCGTCGGCGTCTGTTTCGACACCTGCCACGTTTTCGCCTCGGGTTACGAGCTCCGCAATCGCGACGACTACGAGCGAACCATCGACGCGCTCGAGAGGCACGTCGGCACCGTCAACGTCGGAGCCTTCCATCTCAATGATTCGAAGAAGCCTTTTGGCTCGCGCGTCGACCGGCATGAACACATCGGCGACGGAGAGATTGGCTTGGAGGCCTTCGGCTTTCTCCTGAACGACGAGCGCTTCCGCGGCATCCCGAAACTGCTCGAGACGCCGAAGCCGATCGAGCATGAATCGGACAAAAAGAACCTGTCACTGCTTCGGTCGCTTCTGTCGAGGTAGACTCCGGCGCTATGACAGACAGCATTCCGCAGCCTGACTCAGGCACACGCATCGACTATCGCAACGGCAGCATCGTCGTACCGGATGATCCGATCATTCCGTTCATCGAAGGCGACGGCACGGGCCCTGACATCTGGCGCGCGACGCAATACGTCCTCGACGGCGCCGTCGCCAAAATCTACGGCGGCAGGAAGAAGTTTCACTGGCTCGAGGTGCTGGCCGGCGACAAGGCCATGGAACAGCGCGGCGAATACCTGCCGCAGGAAACGCTCGACGCTCTGGCGCACTATCGCGTCTCGATCAAAGGACCGCTCTCGACGCCGGTCGGCGGCGGCATCCGCTCGCTCAATGTGACGATGCGCCAGGTACTCGACCTGTTTGCCTGCGTGCGCCCTGTCCGTTACTTCGACGGTGTCCCTTCACCGGTGAAGGAGCCGGGCAAGGTGGACATGGTGATCTATCGCGAGAACACCGAGGACGTCTATGCCGGGATCGAATGGCCGGCCGAATCCGAGGGAGCGCGCAGCATCATCGGATTCCTCAACACTCTGGAGCGCCGCGGCGGCGCCAAGATCCGCGAGGGCTCGGCCATCGGCATCAAGCCCGTCTCCGAGTTCGGCTCGAAACGCCTCGTGCGCAAAGCGATCCAGTTCGCCATCGCCGCGAAGCGCGACTCCGTCACGCTCGTTCACAAAGGCAACATCATGAAATTCACCGAAGGGGCGTTCAAAGACTGGGGCTACCAGCTTGCACGCGACGAGTTCGGTGACGTGACCATCCCGGAATCCGAGGTCGGGCCGGACGGCGCCGGCGGCAGGATCGTGATCAAGGACCGCATCGCCGACTCGATGTTTCAGCAGGTCCTGCTGCGGCCGAGCGAGTACTCGGTCATCGCCACGACCAACCTCAATGGCGACTATCTTTCCGATGCCCTCGCCGCCCAGGTCGGCGGGCTCGGGATGGCGCCAGGCTCGAATGAGTCGGACGAAGTGGCCATCTTCGAAGCGACGCACGGCACCGCGCCGAAGTACGCCAACAAGGACATGATCAACCCCGGCTCGCTCATCCTCTCCGGCGTGATGATGCTGCGCCATCTGCGGTGGGTCGAAGCAGCGGACGCCATCGAGAGCGCCATCGCCAGGACGATCGCCCAGAAGAAGGTGACGTACGACCTCGAGCGTCAGATGCAGGGGGCGACCAAGGTCTCGACGAGCGAGTTCGGGAGAGTCATCGTCGATAACATCTGAGCCTCCAATCGCGATAAACTTTCGGGCCTCCGGAGGTCCGTCATGAAACGTGCGCTGCTCGCCGCGGTCGTTTTCGTGTTTCCCATTCTTGTCTTCGCCGACAACGCTCCCGACCTGATCATTCATCACGCCAAAGTCTTCACCGCCGACCCGGCACACCGGTCGGCCGAAGCGTTGGCCATCCGTGGCAACCGGATCGTCGCAGTGGGGACAAACGCCGAAGTCCTGGCGCTGGCCGGCGACGGCACGAAGCGAATCGACGCCGAAGGCCGGGTGGTCGTTCCCGGCTTCAACGACGCGCACACGCATCAGGGATCGCGTCCGGAAGGCCTGGCGTTGTCGTTGGACCCCGACCCGACGTGGGCATTGACGAGCGCCGGGCTCGTGAACGGAACCGAGGAAACTTCGGGCGACGCCTGGATCTACGGCACGATCGGCCCCACGCTTCTCGCGGACCCCTCGGTCAATGCTCGCGTGCTCGACAAAGTATCCGGAAACCGCAAAGTGATGCTCCAGTCGTGGACCGGACATGGGCTGATTTTCAGTACCGCGGCAATGGACGCGCTCCACATTCGCGATAACGCCGTCGATCCTCCGGGCGGCTGGTACGAGCGCGACGCCGGCAAGCACCTCACCGGGAAGATGTTCGAGTACGCCGGCTGGAACGCCTGGCGGCGACTGGCGGATACCGTCTCAGACGACGAGGCCATCGACTCGTTGAAGAACTACTCCAATCAGGCACTGGCCTTCGGCATCACATCCATCCAGAACATGTCGCCCCTGTCTCTGGCGCGCTACGAGAAGGTGGAGCGACACGGCCCCGCTCCCATCCGCATCCGCATGATCCGTTTTCCGATGACGGAAAACGGCCGCGTGACGGAAGGCCGCGACCTGCCCGTGGCCGACAAGGAACGCCCGTTGGCGATGATCAGCGGAACGAAGTGGATTCTCGACGGCACACCGGTCGAGAAGGGAGCGGCCGTACGCCGGCCATACCCGGGCGGCGGCGAGAACACGGGCAGGCTCAACTTCTCGCCTGACGAGCTCAAGGTCATCATGAAGGAAGCCTTTGACTCGAATGAGCAGACGCTGCTTCATGTGGCCGGCGACCGGACCGCGGCGGCCGTCTTCGATGCCATGCGCGCGGCCGGGCCGGCCGAGGAGTGGCGCAAGAAACGGTTGCGCATCGAGCACGGCGACGGCCTGCAGCCCGATCTCATCCCGGCGGCAAAGGATCTCGGCGTCGTCGTTGTCATCAACCCGACGCATTTCGTCGCCAAAACGGCCTATCCCGCCGGCGCGTACATGCCGGTCAAGTCGCTGCTCAAAGCCGGCATCCCCATCGCCATCGGCTCCGACGGTCCGATGAACCCGGGGCTGAACATCATGCTCGCCACGACCGCTCCGGGCAACGCCGCCGAGGCCATCACGCGGGAAGAGGCGGTCGACGCGTACACGCGCGGCGCGGCGTTCGCGGAGCTGATGGAAAAGGACAAGGGGACCATCGCGCCCGGAAAGCTGGCCGATCTGGCCATCCTGTCGCAGGATATCTTCCATGTGCCTGCCGAGGCGTTGCCGGCGACGACGAGCGTCATGACCATCGTCGATGGGAAAGTCGCCTACGACGCGGGGGTGCTCGATCTGGGCGTGCCGAGACAAAAACAGCAGAGCGGAGTGAATCAGTAGTTCCGTCGGCGTTTGAAAGAACCGGCCATGCATAAGGCGTATGATCTTGTCCTTCAGCTCACCATGCGCCGGATCGTCATCGCCTCAGCCTTCGTTCTCGCGTTCGTCGCCGCGCGCCAGCGAGCGGTCATCCATCCTGCACTCCCTCCGGCCGTTCTGGGCGGACCGACGTTCAGCAAGGAGGTAGTCCGCCTCTTCCAGGACCGTTGCCAGTCGTGTCATCACCCCGGCGACATCGCGCCGTTCTCGCTCATGACGTACGCCGACGCCGCCCCGCACGTCGACGCGATCAAGTACATGACGCAGACGCGGCAGATGCCGCCATGGAAGGCCACGCCTGCCTGCGGTGACTTCGCGGACGCGCGCGTTCTCTCACAGGACGAGATCGACCTGATCTCGAAGTGGGTCGACAACGGCGCGCCCGAAGGAAACCTTGCCGATCTGCCTCCCGTGAAGAACTTCGACGGCGGCTGGGCTCTCGGGCAGCCCGATCTCGTCCTCTCGTATCCCGAGACGTATACGCCGCCGGTTACCGGGGACACGTATCGCTGTTTCCCGATTCCGACATCGCTGCCGAGCGACACCTACGTCTCGGCGATCGACATCAAGCCCGGCGACCGCCAGACGGTGCATCACGTCATCGCTTACGTCGACACCACCGGCGCTTCGCAGAAGCTGGACGATGACGCGGCCGGAGCGGGATACACGTGCTTCGGCGGCCCCGGTTTCACGATTTCGAGCCTCGGCGCGGCAACGCTGGGCGGATGGGCGCCGGGAGCGCGTCCTTCGATGCTGCCGGAGAACGTTGCCTTGTCGCTGCCGGCGCAGTCGCGAGTCGTGTTGCAGGTTCACTATCACCCCCACGGCATCAAGACCATTCCCGATCAGACGCAGATCGGCATCTACTTCGCGAAGAAGAAGCCGCAACAGCTCGTCTACATCCTGCCGCTGATCAACCAGACCTTCACCATTCCGCCGAACGACCCGGATTACAAAGTGACCGCGTCGGCAACGGCAGGCTGGCCGGTGCACCTCTATCTCATCGCCCCGCACATGCATCTCCTCGGACGGAAGATGAACGTGATGGCCACGATGCCGGGCGGCGAGCAGAAGTGCCTGATCAATGTCGATGATTGGGATTTCAACTGGCAGGGCATGTACATGTTCAGCCAGCCGCTGACGATTCCCTACGGAACGAAGCTCTCCCTCGAAGCCAGCTACGATAATTCGGAAGGCAACTGGCGCAATCCGAATGTCCCGCCCAAGGCCGTTTCCTGGGGCGAACAGACCACGGACGAGATGTGTATCGCCTTCCTCGGGATCACGCTCGATGGCGTCACGCTGGATCAGACGCCGCCTTCGCAGGCCGTGCTACTCCCGACGAAGTAGTTCCGGGCGTACACTTCTCCATCCCCATGCCATCTGATCGCGAGAGCGTTCTTCGCTTCGATCTCGCTGTGCAGAAGAGCCATCCGCTCGTCTCCACGGCGGCGTTCCTGACCGCTCTGGCCGGCCACGCGCTCGGTGTCTTTGTTCTCAACATGCGGGCCGGGCTGGCCATCTGGCTGATCTCGTTCGCATGTGCCGCCGTGATGTACGCGCTTTTCCGCAGCGGCATTGACCGGCGGATCCTCAACCCGATCTGGATCGGCATCGATATCTTCCTGGTTACCCTCTGCGTCTATGCGTCCGGAGGCGCGGCGAGTCCGTGGTTCATCTGGTATCTCGCCACCGCCGCCCCGACGGCCTTCGCTGTCGGCAAGAAGGCGTCGTATCTCGTCAGCCTCGCCAACACGATTGCATACGTCGCCGTGCTGGTGGCGATGGGGCAGGCAACGTTCGTCAATGCGGTGATGGTCCTCGCCCTCGTGCGCATGCTGTTTCTGTTCGGAGCATCGTTCTTTTTCCTGGCCGGTATCGCCAACCTGCAGCAGAAGCGATTGCAGATCCGCGAGCTCGAAATCGAGCAGGCGCGCGAGCTGGCCGAGCTGACCCGTCTCACCGAGGAGCTGCAGCGGCGCGGCAACGAGCTGGAGGAAGCGAGCCGCCGCATCCAGGAGGCCGACCGGCTCAAGAGCCAGTTCCTGGCCAACATGAGCCACGAGCTGCGGACGCCGATGAACTCCATCATCGGTTTCTCCGAGATCCTGATCGAGCGGCTGAGCGACACGCTCGATCCGAAACACATCGGCTTTCTCCGCCATATCCTGACCTCCGGCCAGCACCTCCTCGGCATCATCAACGACATCCTCGACCTCTCGAAGATCGAGGCCGGCAAGATGGAGGTCTACGCCGAGCGCTTCGAGGTCCGGCCGGTCATCGAGAGCGTCTGCACCGTCATGCGCGGGATGGGGCGGACGAAGATGCCGTCGTTCGTCATCCAGGCCGATCCTGCTCTTCCGCAGATCGAGACCGACCTCGCCAAGTTCAAACAGATCCTCTACAACCTGCTGTCGAACGCCATGAAGTTCTCGCCGCCGGAATCGCCGATCGAGATCACGGCCATGCACCTCGGTGAAGGGCCGGACGACGGCACGATCACCATCTCCGTGCGCGATCAGGGCATCGGCATCGATCCGAAGAATCACGAGGTCATCTTCGAAGAGTTCCGGCAGATCGACGGCACCGCGCGCCGCGAGTTCGGCGGCACCGGCCTGGGGCTGGCCCTGGTCAAAAAGTTCGTGCAGCTCCAGGGTGGTTGGGTGCGCGTCGACAGCACACCGGGGAAGGGGAGCACCTTCTCCTTCACGCTGCCTGTGTATTCGCGCGCCGCGGTGGTGAGCCGCATCCCGGAGCTGCTGCCCGCCGAGCAGCGCCAGGAGCGCGTGCTGGTCGTCGAGGACGATGCGCACGCCTACGAGCTGATCTCCACCGCCCTCGCCTCCGCCGGCTACCTCTCCGTTCGCGCCCGCCACGGCGAAGAGGCCATCCGTCTCGCCAACGAGGCCCGCCCGATCGCCATCACGCTCGATCTCGTCCTCCCCGGCGTCGACGGCTGGGAGGTCCTGAAGACGTTGAAAAGCAACGCAGCAACGCGCGACATCCCGGTGGTGATCATCTCCCGCGTCGACGAGCGCGACCTCGGCGTAGCCCTCGGCGCCGACGACTATTTCGTCAAGCCGGTCGACCGCGACCGCCTCCTTGACCGCGTCCGCCAATTGACCACCACCGATCAGTCGAAGATCCGCCTCCTCCTGATCGACGACGACACCTCCCTCCACGAGCTCCTCGACGAAGAGCTGACCCACCTCGGCTACACCATCGAGAGCGCTTTCAACGGCGAAGCCGGTTTCGCCGCCGCCAAAGCGAACACCCCCGACGTGATCATCCTCGACCTGATGATGCCCGGCATGAGCGGCTTCGAAGTGGCCGGCCTGCTCAAGGACCACCCGTCCACTGCCCGCATCCCCATCCTCGTCCTGACGTCGAAAGAGATCTCCGCCGACGATCGGCGGGAGTTACAGTCGAAGGTCGCGGCATGCGTTCAAAAGGGAAAGAGTGCGCGGGACCAGTTGGTGGCGGAGATTCGGCGGCTGCGACGGGCGAGCGTTTAGAACGGACGAACCAGCGCGGCGAGTCGTCGGTGACCGGTTGCCGGTGAGTAGTCTTGTTTCCGGAATTTGCTGGTAACTCGAGGTCGGAAGGACGCTCCGTTACTGCAAACCGGGGCTGTGATCAGCAAATCTCACAAAATCAGTCGGTTATCTCATTTTGACGAACGAGAAAGCTCGTTCTCCCGAACCAAAGAACTGGTTCGGCGAACGAGAAACCTGGTCCGGGGAACGAGAAACCTGGTCCTTGGGGATCAGAAAGCTCGTTGCGGGAACGAGAAACCTGGTCCCTCTGGACCAGAAACCTGGTTGCAGGAACGAGAAACCTGGTTCCCGGGAACGAGAAACCTGGTCCCGTGGGACCAGAAGCCTGGTTGCGGGAACGAGAAACCTGGTTCCATTGACGAGAAAGCTCACCATTCCGGATCGATCGCTATCCTTCGTTGCCGGTTCCCAGACGGTCAGATCGCATGAAATCGACTGTCACCAGATGCGGGCGACTCCATAACAGGAGCCTGTCCTGATCGACCCACCAAATCACCGCGTGGGTATCGAGCAATACTCTCATTCCATGTAGTCCCTGAAGTCCTCCAGGGGCGCGTCGAAGTCCGGGGCCATGTACACCACCGATCCTCGGAGGATTCCCGGTTGGCGAGGCTTCTGCAGCGGTTCAGCTGCCGTGTGGACAAGCCGAGCCACCGGCTGATTGTTCTCAGTGATGACGAGCTCATCGCCCGATTGAAGGCGGTGGATCAAATCCGGCAGCTTCGCCTGAGCCTCTTCGATAGAAATCGTGGTTATGACTCGTTCCTTACGTCGCACGGGCCTTCATTTTGTCACCGAGGGTCGGCACGCTTGGCGATGACCACCGACGATGTGCCTTTGAACGCACTCCAAGGATTGTAGAACACCGAACGAGCCGGCTCTTCGTGACTTGAAGAAGTCGTCTTCGCGGAACGCGCGCGACGCGCGCAGGGCAGGAGACCCATCGATCACACATAACAGCCGCCAACAAAGCGGTGCATTCTCCCGCTTTCGGAGTCTGTGCGGCCGAACGATAGAGCGAAGATGGTGGCCGAGCCTTGGGCAACCAGCGTTGCCGGCGTGCCGGCCTAGGGCTTGTCGACAAACCCTCCGGCCGTTGCTTCGTGGGGAATCGACCACCCGAAGTACACCTCGACATCGATGATCTGACCACCGCGAAAGGTCAGAATCTCGGTGTTGCGGAACCGCCGGCCGTCTACCGCACGTGCCTCATACGTCACGAACACACGATCACCATCCGGCACGAGATGGATGAAATCAAACACCTCCAGCCATTCACTGTTCGGCCAGCAGCGCTCGAAATAGGTCCTTCGGTTGAGGTGATTATCGAGCGGGCTCGTGAAATGGAAGTCATCGGCGATCAGCGGTTCGAGCGCTGCGCGATCCTTGGCGACGTACGCCGCATAGCTGGCGCGTGCTAAGTCGAGGTGCGAGTGTTCACTCATGTCTCTTTCCCTGCACACCGTGCGCCGGGCAAGCTCATCGCGATCCGCTGCGAAATTGGCCATGTTCCGGAGCTGCCGCCCGCCGGGCGGCGTTAGGAGCGGCGCTGCGGGTTTGACCTGCCTAACAGGACCAAAAATCGCGTCCAAGCTGTAGAGTTGCGCAAACGCGCCATGATTTTCCGTGCACCCGAAAGTCCGCTGGAGATTCCAGAGGTCGCGCTCACTCCGTTCCTGATGGAGAACGCGGCGCGGCGCGGCGAGAAACCGGCGCTCATCGACGCGCCGACCGGTAGAACGCTCACGTATCGTGGATGGGCGGAGTCCGTGCGGCGGGCGGCAGCCGGCCTCTGGCAACGGGGACTGCGCAAAGGCGACGTATTTGCCATCTACAGTCCGAACCTCCCGGAGTACGCCATCGGATTTCACGCGGTCTCGCTGCTCGGCGGCATCGTCACGACGATCAATCCCGCGTACACCGTACCGGAGCTGAGCCGTCAGCTCGCCGACGCGCGTGCGCGGTACTTGCTCACCACTCCGGCCTTTCTCGACAATGCAATGCAGGCCGCGGGCGAGAACAACCTCCACGATGTCCTGGTCTTCGGCGATTCCTTCGACGATCTGCTGGCATCGGACGGCGACGTTCCGAGCGTGGCCATCGATCCGGCAAATGACGTCGTGGCCCTTCCTTACTCCAGCGGGACGACCGGTCTGCCGAAGGGTGTGATGCTCACCCATCGCAACCTGGTGGCGAACGTTCTTCAATGCGCCAGCATCTTCGATGTGAGCGAGGCCGACACGACGCTCGCTTTCCTCCCCTTCTTTCACATCTACGGCATGGTCGTGATCATGAACATGGGCCTGCATGTCGGCGCCACAATGGTGACCATGCCGCGCTTCGATCTGAAGGAGTGCCTGCAGGCTCTCGAGAAATACCGCGTTACCTACGGCTACATCGTGCCGCCGATCATGCTGGCGCTGGCGAAGAACCCCATGGTCGACGACTATGATTTGACGGCATTGCGGACGCTCTTCTCCGGCGCGGCGCCGCTCAGCGAGCACATCGCGCAGACGGCCGGCGCGCGGCTTGGCTGCACCATCACGCAGGGTTACGGCATGACCGAGACTTCCCCGGCTACGCACAGCACGCGCGGCAGCCATGCCAACGGCATCGGCGCCCCCTTGCCGAACACGGAATCGAAGATCGTGAACCTGACCACCGGCGCCGAGCTCGGCCCGGGCGAGGAGGGGGAGATCTGTGTACGCGGCCCGCAAGTGATGAAGGGCTATCTGAACAATCCCGATGCCACGGCGGCGATGATCGATCGAGAGGGCTGGCTGCACACCGGCGACATCGGATCAGCAGACCAGAGCGGGTGCTTCTTCGTCGTCGACCGCGTGAAGGAGCTGATCAAGTACAAAGGCATGCAGATCGCGCCCGCGGAGCTGGAGGCGGTGCTGCTGGCGCATCCCTGTATCGCCGACGCGGCGGTCGTTCCGCTGGAGGACGAAGAAGCGGGTCAGGTGCCGAAGGCATTTGTCGTCCTCAAGGATGAATCGACCCTGGAAGACATCATGACGTACGTCGCCGACCGGGTGGCCCGGTACAAGCGAGTGCGGCAGATCGAGGTCATCGATCAGATTCCGCGCTCCCCATCCGGCAAGATTCTGCGCCGCGTGCTCGTGGAGAGAGACCGCGCACGCTGAACGGGGGCGCCACCAGGACTCATCGGGCTCCTATCAGAATAGGAATGCCGATCTGTTGCCGCTGAGTAGTCTTGTTTCCGGAATTCGGTGGTAAGGACGCTCCGCTTACAGCAAACCAGGGGCTCGATCAGCAAATCTCACAAAATCAGTTGGTTACCTCATCTCGACAAACGAGAAAGCTCGTTCTCCCGAACCAAAGAACTGGTTCCGCGAACGAGAAAGCTGGTCCGGGGAACGAGAAAGCTGGTCCCGGGGAACGAGAAAGCTGGTCCCGGGGAACGAGAAAGCTGGTCGGGGGAACGAGAAAGCTGGTCCGGGGAACGAGAAAGCTGGTCCCGGGGAACCAGAAACCTGGTCCCGGGGAACCAGAAACCTGATCCCGGGGAACCAGAAACCTGGTTGCGGCAACGACAAACTTGGTTCCACCGAACGAGAAAGCTCACCATTCCGGATCGATCGCTGTCTTTTGTGGCCGGTTCCCAGGCCTGTCTCCGCGAGCTGAAGGCGTTACGCGGCGGCCCCCGTTAACCCACTGACAACCGCCGATCAGTCGAAGCCCGCCTCCTGATGATCGTCCCTCCACGATCTCCTCGAGGAAGAACTGACGAACGATCGAGAGCGCCTTCAACGGCGAAACCGGCCTCGCCGCCGCAAGAGCGAACACTCCCGACGTCATCATCCTCGACCTGATGATGCCCGGCATGACCGGCTTCCAGCTCGCCGGGCTGCTGAAGGACCACCCCGTCCACATTTCGCATCCCGATCCTCGTTCTGAGGTCGAAAGAGATCTCCGCCGACGATCGGCGGGAGCTTCAATCGAAAGTTGGCGCCTGTGTTTAAAGGGGAACAGTGCGCAGGATCAGCTTGTGGCGGAGAATCGGCGGCTGCGAAGGGCGGTCGTTTAGGTACGCGTACGCTTAGTCTCGTAACCCAAGGTTCGAGGGTTCAAATCGCCGCCTCCCCAACCATCCATCACAAAGAATTTAGCCCGCCGGATCGCGCGCGGGTGAGGGTGGTGAAAATCGACGATAGGAAAGGATCAGTCTCCGCAGCGTTTGCAACCCTTCTGTCGAGTAGTGGAAGACCGGACGCGGAGCACGCATCGTTTCACGGAGGCAGTCTTCGAGCCCAGCTCGCAGCGATTCCGCGTTATCTGCGATCGCCACCGGATACGCAGCGGAAAGGCGCGTTGCATGCTCTCTCGGTTCGGCGTCGCGGGTGTTTTGCGCCGGCCGGACGAGCAAACGTGCGCCTCCGACGGCACCCTCAAGCACGGAGTTGTAGCCGCCGGACGTCACGAGTACGTCACATGCGCCATGCCATTCCGGCAGGTCACGCCGCTCGGGGAAGACTCGGCAGTTCGGCGGAACCGCGGTAGGAATCGCGAGCCGGCTTCTCGGGCCAACGACCACGTCAAAGCGCGCGGCGGGAAAGGCCGCCGCGGCGTCGATACACTCATGGATCAGCCGCTCGCCTAGTTTGCCTCCGCCCGCAGAACACACGACCCACGGCATATCGCGAGGAACCCCGGCCTCTTGTCGGACGACGCTTCGGTCGAATCGCGGGAGTGCTGTGATGTACCCGACGTACGTCAGCATCCCGGCAGCCCTGGGCGCTAGGTTGTAGGAAGCGGCGACGTCGATCACTCGCCGGTCACACGCCACCACGATCGCGTCGAATACCTCGGCAATCTCCGCAGACGCGCTGCCGCACAGCATATCGAAGTCGTCGCCGTCGATGACTCCGCGAAGCAGCAGATATTTTCTCGCCGTGCTGTGCGCCAGGATGTGTCGCAGCTCTCCGTATCGACCAAACGGGTGGTAGTCGACCACGATCGCATGTGGCGAAAAAGCCTCGAATGCGGCGGAAAGAACGTCTGCGCGGCACCGTCTGCCCGAGGACTCTTCGATTATCCATGGTGTCCGGTTCCAGTAGCGGCTCCGCGAGGCATCGATGCTGTCCCAACTCGGGAGGTGCACGAACTCGGATCCTTCGGAGAGCATCCAGGCGACAGCTCGGTGTCCCGTCACCACGAGCGACGCGCACGGCCCCTGTAGCGCGTCCGCGACCCGGCAAATTCGGCGAAGATGACCGAGTCCGCTGCCATCGTGCACGAAGAAAAGAATGCGCTGTTGGTCATTCATTGCAACACGCGACTCACGGCGGCGATCCACGCCGCGCGCTCGCGCTCCGGTGCAAGGTGACGTTTCCACTCGTCGACGCGGCTTGTATCGATGGCAATACCGCGGGTGAGCACGTCGCGGCACGCCCGACGGAGTGTTGTGGTGAAGCCATCCTGGTCCGCCGGCGCCGCTAATCTGACGTGACAAACGCCTTCGGCGAGGTCGGGAAGCTCTCCGCACCGCGTGCTGACAATCGGCATACCGACTGCCAATGCCCCACATCGCCCTTGGGAACAACCTTCCGCCAGGCTCGCCAGACAATAGATGTCACCGCCGAGCAGGAACGCCGGCACGTCAGCCGCGTCGATGTAGTCGCCAAGCATAAGCGAGGTTCCAAATCGCGCGAGATAGCTTTCACGTAGTGCTGACCAGTAAGCGTGCTGCTTTCGCTCGGCGTCTCCGACTATAGCGAGCGTCACCGGAAGACCTTCAGCGCTCAGCACGGCGAATGCTTTGAGCAGAACCTGCGTGCCCTTCCGGTGTGAGTAACCGCCGTCGCTGACGAGCCGCACGGTGGGGGAATGAGTTCTGCGCCAGCGGCACGTCAGCAGGTTTCCCCCGACGGAGTTGTGGATAGTTTCTGTGCGGCAGCTTGGAACGACGCGCTGCAGCTCAGTGGCTTGCGTTAGATTAGTCGTAATAACAAGATCGGCCGCGTCTGCCACCGACGTCACGATCGGGAATTCGGATGGTGCATGAAATCCGCGGCCGAAGTCTGTGCCCCGGACGGTCGCGATGTGCGGTATCCCGAGCGATGCCGCAACGGACTGCGCGGTAAAGCCCTCGTGGCTCAGAAAGAAGGAGATCAGTACGTGACGCGAACCCGGATCGCGCAACATCCGTCGCTCGATTTCCGCTCGCAGGAGCAGGAAGTTGAGGCGAGCCTCTTCTGCGGCCATGCGGCTTCCCGGAACACCGGAGCTGGCCAGTGGCTCGATCCAGATATTCCGTAGCGCGGCGAGGGAAACGACATCTACGCCATGGACCGCTGGAGTCGTGGAATAGTCGTAGTCTCCGAGGCGGACGTAGACGACCACCTTTGTCTCCGCGTCGGAGAGCGCGAGGGCGATCCGGAGAACCGACCGTTCAAGACCTCCATGAGTTGGAACGAAAAGTGCGGTGTAGAAGTGGAGAACCCTCATTTTGGCGTCTCTGACAGCACGAGAGTCGCGCGGTTCCAGACATTGCCACCGCACTCTCCGGGAGGGCGATAGGAGTTGGCCAGAAACCAGACCTCCGGATGACAAACGCCCGACGAAGGGGGGGCGCTTTCGCCGAACGGAACGGCATACCAGCGCGAGTCTTTGCCGAGCTTTTCACGCAGCCAGAGACGCGAGCGCTCCATATGCTCTGTGAATTGCTCGGGGGTCATCCGCGCCGGATCGACGTGAGTCCACCCATGGCTCTCAATGCGCACACCTCGATCCGCGAGCTCTTCCACGTCGGACTGACTGATCGTCGCGAGATGAGGCGGTGTCTCAGGCACGTCCGCGTTCAGCTGCCGGCTGAGCTCTAAAATCCGCGCGCGGACAACGCTCGCGTCAGTCTCGAACACAATTTGACGCTTCACCGCGCGCCGAAAAGCGCGCGCCGATGCCCAGTCTGCCAGGCTGTACGCTGTTCGTTCGTACACGATCGTGCGTCCCGTGCTCGCGTCCAGCAGTGGGTCAAGCAGCGCGAAAAAGTATGGTTCGCGCGCTTCGACAAGTCCGGGGTTGATGAAAAACGTGACGTCGTGCCCGTATTTGCGCGCGATTCGGCAGGCATCGGCGCCAGCGCGCGTGGCGTCGTCGACCGTCAGGACATCCGCATCGTCGCCGGCCTTCCAGAGGCCGAACCGGGGACGCGTCGCCAGAAACACATCAAAATGCCACCGGTCGAGGTAGTTCCTGTGGACAAACTTCCGCCCCTGTCTTCCCTCGACGACGCCGTGCGCTACATATGTTGGCACCGCCGCGAAGTATCCTGATAATGCCTGATTATCGCAACAAGACCTCCTCATGGACCTAACTTCGTCCGCCCGGGACTTCGAGGAGCTTGCGTTCAAGCTCATCGAGGATCAGTTTCATGTTCCGCACGAGGCGTTGCTGACGCCGCCGTCGAAAGATGGTGGAATCGACGCGAAATTCGAGGCCGCGCTCTTCGGCAATGAGAAGAAGGGGGCGCGATTCCGCGCGTTGATGGAAGCGAAGCTTCGCTCCGAAAAAGATCTGCGCCTCGACGTCATCGGCAAGAGCGTCGTCATCGCCTTCAACTGGGCCGCGAACGCTCTCTTCATCGTCACCAACTGCAAATTCGCGCCGCAAGCGCTGAAACACCTGACGCTCTTCGAAAAGAAGACAAACCTGCAGATCGTTCTGGTGGACGGCGCGACTCTATCCGCGTGGGCCAATGCGAAGCGGGAAACACTCCGCGGCACGCAAGGCATTAATCAGGACCTCGTCGACTTCATCTGTTGCATTCCGCGCGCGACGAAAGCGGAGAAGGTACGCGTCGAGCCGGATCCCGACATGAGCATCGATGACTACGTGTCGACCACCGCGGAAGCGATTCGCTACGAGGTCGAGCTAGGCTGGAAGCGCGATCGCGTCGCGGACTGCCGGCTTCGACCCACGAAACACGGCGTCGCATGGCCTGCCCTGCCGCGCCTCATGAGCGACAAACGCAAAGAGGTGGTGGCCGCAATGGTCGCTCAATTCAGCCGTGAGGCGTCGATCGCGATGCTCACGGGGGCTGCCGGCATTGGCAAGTCGCTTGTCGTCGATCACATTCGCCGCGAACTTTTGAAGAAAAGAGTCACATCAACGACGATTAGCATGGCCGGGATCACGTCGAAACGCGTTTTCTACATGCGGCTAATCTCGGCGATCCTGAACGTCGATGTCGAGCCTCTGGCGCGTGACGCGGCCGAGGACCAATTGCTTTCGATCCTCGCGAGGAGCCGTGGTGAACCTGTTCCTGAAGACCAGCGGAAGGCGATTGCGCAAATCCTTCGGAACGATATGCGCACGTTCGAAGCGAACCCCGAGGAAAACGTCTCGATCCTCGGAAAGTACCTGCGCACCATCGCATCATCGCTCGGACAGCACGTTTTTGTCTTTCAGAACCTCGAGAAATCCGTACTCGAGGTTCTACGGCTTCTGCCAGGAATTGCCCTCTCTCTGAAGGCGGCCGGCGTATCGACCCTGTACGAAGTCCGCCGTTTTGGCGAAAGCGCTTTGCGCACCACCGAGGAGGCTTCGCACGCGGTGCTTTCGTCGGAGGAGTGGGACGTCGGACTATCACTCCTGCGCGACGACGCTTTGCTACGGCTGGAGGTCGAGCCTCTCACAAACCGGGAAGCGGCGGATCTCGTTGCGGAACTGCTCAAGGGAATCGGTCGTGAGCGCGCGAGAGTAGTCGTCGATCGCGTCGGTACGAATCCATTTTTCCTGACGCTCGCAACAGCGTGGATGCGCGATTCGGAAGTAGTGCTTGGTTCTGTGGCTGCCGTTGCCATCGCGGATCTGGAGCGGTTTTTCGAGCGCATCAGTCCGGATTCCGTCCTCACTATTCTGCGCAATCACGTCGCGCTGTGGTGGCCGCATCTAAAGTATCTCCTCGCCGCCGCGTCATTGCTCGACGGCAGGTTGTCCTGGGATACTCTTGCGCGGTTCGAGACCGGAACCAACACGGATCGCGAGCCAGGTGCAGCGACTGCGACCACGCTTGTCCACAGCCGGCTCTTCGAAGAGGTCCGCTCGCGAGAGGTCCGGCTCGTACACGGACTCCTCCAGGAGGAACTCGACGCGATTTTTCGCGGAGGGCGGTCATTCGACTTCTCCGACGCACGAATCGTTCTTGCGGAAACGGCCGACCGCCTGCTGCCATCGATCGAGACAATCTACCCCGACGAGCACGCACGTCTGCTGAAGATGCCTTACATCCTCGCTGCCGCGGGACGGTGGGAAGACGCATTGGATGATGCCCGCACAGGCCTGACCGCCGCTCGCAGGCTGAAGCAGTGGCCCGAAGTCACTGCGCTCAACCGCCTCGCCCTAGAAGCTGTTGAAGGAATTCCGGAATGGGACGAGCCGCGCCGTGCCCGCGAGCGGGTCGACGTTCTCGTCGATCTCCTCGGCGCCGAACGCAGGCGCCACCGAATCGCGCTCGACGTGAATGCCCCTTACATAGCGCAATTGACAAACATCGTTCGGACATCACCCGAGCTTGACGCGTCGCCAGAAGGGCGGGAGCAAAAAGCGACTGCATTTCTCATCGAGGCGAAGCATCATTATTCGCGCGAGGAGTTTAACGACGCGCTGGCGGCGGCGAAGGAGGGTAGTGCGTTTTCGTGGAAATGGAAGAACGAACTGCTCGCGCGCAGCGAGCTCTGTCAGGAACTCCTGCGCATGCATGGTCTGGCATTGAAGGGACTGGAGCAACGCGATAAGTCTTTCGACATCTTCGATCTCGCCGTGAAACGCTTCCCTGACTCGCTGATGGTAAGAAACGAGAGGCTGTCGAATCTTGCTGCGTTCAACCTCATACGCGACCCGTCTGTGGCACGCTCGTACTACGATCAAATCATTGCGTCCCAGGCCGATCTTGATCCGACGAAGCGGCTACACGAAGAGATCGACGTCGCGATGGCGGATTTTCTCTGCGGCGATTACGCTCCCGCAGCGCGGCAGGCCCAAGGCGCGCTCGGATACGCGCTACGTACAAACAACTACACCGAGATTGCGCGCGCTCGGAACACCCTCGGCTGCTGCCGCTGGGCTCAGGGTGAAACGAAGGGCGCGCATACGGAATTCGAAGCAGCATGCGCCGCGGCGGAGAGGACGCTGACGAAGCGTTATCTCTGGCGGATGCGCGTTAACCGGGCCGGCACCGCGCTGGAACGCAACGATCCTCCGGAAGCGCTAGCGAGCGCACTGACGGCCGAGCAGATGATCGTGCGTCCGCGTGTCGACCTTCTCAGAACGTTCGCGCGCCATTCAGCATACAGACAGTCTCGCTGGTATGTCGCGCTAGTCGCGCTCGGGTCGTACTACCGCAGGATGGACGCGCGCGCTTACCGCGAGTTTCTTGCGCGGATCGAAATCGCCGTACTCGAAGAAGATGTCGAGAATGCCGTAACGCGGCTCTTCACCGCACCGGCATTTCAGGGTACGAAGCACGTGCACGCTGGCCGCATCATGATCACAGGGTGATGCCGAGACACATGACGGTCTGCTGCAATCGTTTCCAGTGTGCCTCGTATCGCGCGTAGTGGGATCGGCGCAGAAGAACGCTGTGACGCCAGAGGCCTTCGACGGTGAGCAGTGCAAGCGCGGATACTGTTTGAGGAAGGGAAAATCCGTCGCTGCAGGTCGCCCGAAGGAGAGCCGCCCATTCCTCCGCGTCAGTACCGAGGAATTCTGCGACGTCGAGGAGGTAATAGGCGAGGTCCCGTTCCGGCGTGCCGGTATACAGATGGTCGCCGTCAAGGAGCCGCCATGCTCCGGCGCCGATATCGACAAAATGATCGCGATGCGGTGCTCCGTGGCAAACCGCGCTCCGTTCCGGCGCGCTGGTCGCAAGGTCGGCGAAGCCGCTGATGACAGACATGTCGAGTATCGTTGTTACGGTGGCGGAACCTAGAACGCGAGCCCAGGCCGCTTCGAGGGACTGAAGGTCGGTTTCGGGCGTGGGGGACGCGGTTGCGACGGAATGTAGTTGTCGCAGGACGCCGACCTGCGCGATCACGTCGGCCTTTGCCCATATCCTGCGCGGATATTCAGTGCGCAGCAGCAGACGCTGCTGGTCGTCGAGCGCCAGAACAGGTGCAAATTGCGGCAGCGATGCGGCGTATGCTTCGTTCTTGTAACGTCTGGAGCTGGTTTGCGCCAGCGACGTCCCATCGCGAGGGTCCCACAAATGTCGTGTCTCCAGCCGGACGCGCGGATGTTTGACGAGCCACCGCCGATCGCCGCACTCGATGCGCCAGAAGAGCGAACTGCCCATCGTCAACGTGATCAGCGACAGCTCCCTCTGCGGCAGACGCGTTGCGAATGATGCGAACGCAATGACCTCAAGTTCGCTGGGAAGTCTTTCGGATACCGGATAGGTCGGCAGAATGTCCTGCCGGTCGAACAGTTCGTTCGGCGGTGGCAGCTGCGGCAGTTCCCCACTGATAATTGTTGGCGCAGGGCGACCACTTACCATATCGTAAACGTTGCAATGTACATCGATGAATCGCCAAACATTCAGCGCATCAGCCGCTGCCTGTTTCGCGCGTATGCCGAGTGCATTTCGCAATAGTGGCTGCCTGATAAAATGCTCCATGCGGTGCTCGAGCAGGGCGGCATCTCCGAACGGTACCGAGAATCCCGTTACCCAGTCACTAACCAGATCCCGCGCGAAACCATGCGGCGTCGCAATGACCGGTATACCGGCCGCCAGTGCTTCGAGTACGACCCGCCCGCCCGGCTCATACCTGGAGTGCGTTACGAGTGCGACCGAGCGTAATAGCAGACCGCTGATCGCATTGGCAGCCTGATATCCCCACCACTCTATCCGACGCGCTTGTTCCAGTTGGCCTACTAAATCGGCGTACTCAGACCTCAACCGGTCGATCTCCAGCGGCAAACCGCCGACGAGCCAGAGCGACGGACAGTGGGGATATCTCGACGCGAGATTCGCATACGCACGCAGGATCGTCCCGACACCCTTAGCCTCATCCATTCGGCCGACGTACGTGAATGCTCGCCTCAGCCACCAGTGCGCGGTGTCTGCGTGCGCCGAGGGAGGTAGCTCATGCTCGGCCGCAGGCCAGGGGCCGCCGAGTACAGGCATTCCGACTTCGTCGTGTGCAGGCAAAAGGAATGCTGCATCGACAGGTCGTCCGACCACGAGCAGCTTGTCGGACTCTATCGAGTAAAGCGATTGCAGATCGTCACGCTCTTCCGGTGAGACACAGAAGATGCGAGCGGCACGGAAAAAGACGAACTGTTCAACTGCGATCCGTCGCGCGGCGTTGTCGGCCGCGTGCTCGAGTGCTCTACGTCTGCCGTTCGAGATCACGGTGTGAACGAAGGGGACTTCGAGCTCGCTCGAGACTTCTGCCGCAGCACGGCCGGAATTCCAGTAAACACTATGGAGAAGGGTCGGTTCAGGGCCCTTCCGCAATGCGCGCCTGATAGCCTTGACGGTCTCTATATGTAGATCGTCGAGTGCTCTTTTGTCGACCTTTTCGATCTTGCCGATTCGCAGGCGTTCGACTCGGCTGTGTGAGGATAGTCGCTGTTCTTGCGGAACAGATTTGGATGCCCAACGAGTCAGTACCGTGCACCGCCAGCCACGGGGCGGCAGCATCGCGAGCAATTCACGAAGGTACGAGTGTGTACCACCGCCCTCTGCCGCGCCCGCAGCCGTCACCGGATCCGCGTGCAGCGAGATGATGACGACGTGGCGCTGCGCCGCGCGACCGCGGCGTAAAGATGGATAATCAGGCATTATCGAATCCTGGCAGTCAATATAAGGAGTGACAGAAAGGCCTGTTTTCCCTACCCCAGCGTTACGGGGACCCCAAGAAACTTGGACACGTGAGTGGGGGTATCGTAGCCCGATCTCGGCCTGATAGAACGTAACCGACAGCCTCGAGTGATGCTTTCGTGCTCCGACCGCGAATTGCCTCACGGAACGGTGCCGCGAACTCTGTCGTGTAGTCGAACAGCCGGATGTTCCGGCTATCGAACGTGATCGGCATCGCCATCCACGTGTTGATTCAGGCAACACTACCGACGTGTAGGCGCAGCCGAGAGTCGTTGCACTTCGTCGGTTGACCGTTCGGTCGGCCCAAAACCAGCTCATCGAGACTGACCGATGAGACGCCGCGAAGATCACGGCGCCCGAAACGCCCTCTCATACCCCGTCATCTCCACGTACCCCCTCCCATTCACCGCCACATTGCCGAACGACCCGGCTACATCCACCGCCCCTTCCCAGTACGTCACACGCGTCGAGCTGCGGGTGACGAGCTCCTGATCCTTCATCACCGGTTGCAGGACGAGAGCGATTCCGAAGGAGGGGATGGCGATGCGCCAGCCCATCGGATAGGTCGCGCCGGATTTTGGCGAGTGCCATTTGCCGAGGGGCGTGATCACCATCTGCTCTCGGCGGAGGTGGATGACGTTGCCTTCGCTGCTGATCAGCGAGCCGGACGAGGGGGTGTCGGGAGTGCCGTCGTTGCGGCGGATCTGGTAGAGCATCAGCTCGGCGTCGTTATCGAGTTGGACGGAGAACCAATCCCAACCCTGCTGGCTCTCGCGCAAGGCGGAGCTACCGAATTCGTGGTCCATCCAGGCCTGGCCGTGGCAGGTTGCGCCGTTCACGCGGCCTCGCAGCTCCAGGCGCGACATCGAGTAGTAGTGAGTGGCGTATCCGGCCCCTTCCGCCTTGATGCTCACGCCGTTCTCTCCGTGAATCGCCGGCGCCTTGCGCGAGGTCATCAGGAGATCGATGGAATCCTTCCCGCTGTACGCCGTGAGGTGCCAGGAGCCGTCGGCGAGGGTTGCGGCACGCCAGCCTTCGTTGAAGACATCGAGGGTTCCAGCCGCCGCGCCGGCGGTGAACGGCGATGAGCGGTTGAGTTTCTCGTAGTATCGGAACTCGTTCGATGAAACGTCTGTGATTGCGAAGTGTGCAAGCGACAGATTGCGCAGATCCCAGCGTGTCTTCGTGGCCTCGCCCGGCGGCACGACGCCGACGCGGAAGAAGGTCAGCTCGAATCCGTAACGCTTTCCCTCGTCCGTCTCCAGGTGTCCGGTGTAGTACCACCACTCGGTCTTGTACTCGTCGTGCGAGCCGTGATCGCGGGGGAAGGAAAAGTCGTAGCCGGGCAGCGCAGGTTGGAACTGCGGCACGGCCAGAATCAACGCCAATACGGCGGCCCGAAGCATTCGGCCATAATATTCGCTCGCCATGGCCGAAACCCCGGTCGCTACTCCAGCTCGTACGCGCTTCCGCACGGTTGCCGCGGAGTCGAGCATCCCCATCGATGCCGATGACCTCGTAACGCTGGCGCGGCGCTACGCGGACCAGGGGATGTATGACGAGGCCATCCATCTGTACGAGATGGCGGAGAAGTTGAAGCCTGGCTCCGTGGCCGTCCACATCAACCTTGCGCGCACCCGCGACCTCAAACAACAGGCCGAGGCATCGCGGTATGAGACGGTGAGACAGGACGTCGATGCGCAGCGTGCCCGCGACGAGGTCGATGCTTCCCAGTACGTCGGCCTGGCCCAGTACTACATGGCCAAGGATCAGACATCGAAGGCCATCGAGCTGCTGGAGATCGCCAAGCTGAAGACGCCGAACAGCTATCGGCCCTACGAGATCCTCGGAAGGCTTCACTACTCGCAGGGCGAGTGGGATGCCGCGCACGACGAGATTGGGAAGGCGCGCAAGCTCAATCCCTTCGACCGAGGGCTGGCTGAGATCTCCGGCCGGGTCGAGTTCGAGCTGCGCAACTTCGACCGCGCGCTGGAGGACTTCGTCGACGCCTTTCTCCTCTCGACCGACCAGAAGGGCGAAAGCACCGAGCCGGTACGGCGGATGATCAACACACTCAAGCGCATCGAGAACATCGAATCGAAGGACCTCAACGCCCGGATCAAGAAGCGCGTCGAGCAGCTTCAGCTCTGCACCGAACGGCTTGAGCTTCGGAAAGACAACCTCTTCAAGCTCGAGTCGAAGAAGGGTCTGCGCGACATCATCGAGAAGGTTACCCGCGATGCCGAGACGCGCGACAACCTGATCACGATGGCCGCCGAGCTCCGTGCGCTGGAGGTCTTCCAGCACATCAAGGACGAGCAGATCATCCGCCTCTCGAAATTTGCCCACGTCCAACAGCTTGCCGAGGGCGGGCATGTGTTCAAGGAAGAAGACCGGTCGATGGACTTCTATGTGGTCAAAGAGGGCCGCATCGAGATCCGGAAAGAGACGCCCTTCGGACCGCAGATCCTGGGCTCGCTCGCCGCCGGCACCATCTTCGGCGAGATGAACTTCATCGACCGGACGCATCGGTCGAGCGACGCCATGGCCGTCATCCCGTCGAGCTGCTACACCTTCTCGTTCAGCGCGCTCGATCAGCTCATGGACGAAGACAAGCAGCTTGCGGTCGGTCTGCACTGGGCCTTCTGGCGGTCGCTTACGGAAAAAGTGCGCGACGCCAACGAACAGCTCAAGCTCTTCTTCCAGGAGGACGCCAAGAAGGGGCAGGGCCGCAAGCGGGTCGAGGGGACACGCGAAACGCAGGAGGTTACGGTTAAGTCGGAAGACAAGGTCGATCTCTTCAAAGAGCGCGGCCTCTCGGCCGGTGAAATGAAGCTGCTGGCGACGTTCTCCAGCGAAGAGCGCTTCCGCGAAGGATCGACGGTCTTTCGCGAGGGGGAGAAAGGCGACAAGCTCTACATCGTCCTCGACGGCCGCGTGCGCATCTCGAAATTCATCCCCGGCGTCGGCGAGGAAGCTCTGGCCGTACTCGACCGCGGCGACTTCTTCGGCGAGATGGCCCTGATCGACGACAAGGCACGTTCCGCCGATGCCAAAGCGCACGACGGAGACGCGACGGTGCTGTCGATCGACCGGGCCACGCTGAACGAGATCCTGTCGATGGACCCGCATGCTTCGCTGCAGTTTCTCAACCTTCTCTGCCGCATGATCAGCCGCCGCCTGCGCGAGATCAACGAGAAGATCGTGCAGTGGAAGTACATGTCGGGAGGGTTTTAGAGGGCCTTCGGCGTTGTCGGTTGTCGAGTTACGCGGGCTCGCGGTTGTTCGGCGATTCGGCTGCTTTCGACCTAAAACGCCCCGAGACCGCGAGACCGCGCAACCTCCGACAACCGACAACCCGACAACCCTTTCCCGGCACTATCCGTGCTGATCCGAACGCAACATGCTGTTCCTCGCTTTCACCATCACCTTCCTGATCCTCTGGGCCGTCGTCTATGCCACGCTGCCGGCGGTCAAGCACCTCGGGCAGGTGCTGGCGCGGCTCATCGCCCGCAACGCGCGTGCGCACCACTTCGTCTCCACCACTCGTGAGCGGTACAAGAACTACCTGCCGGTGCTGGCCATCCTCATCGCCGGCGGGCTGCTGACGGCCTGGGCGGGCGACGGGTTCACCGATCTGGCAGAGCGAGTCCACGCGAAGAACGGAGCCCTCGAGCAGACTGACGCGCGGATCCACGACTGGGCCGTCGGTGAGCGGAGTGCCGGAGCGACACTGTTCTTCACCACGATGACGTACATCGGCGGGCCTCTCGGCCTCGCCGTCGAGCTACTCATCGTCAGCATCCTCCTGGCCATCCGGCATCGCTGGCGGTGGCTGATCTATCTCGTCGTCACCGCCGCCGGCGGAGGGCTGCTCGATTTCGAGTTGAAGCGCTACTTTGCCCGGGCCCGCCCCGCTGTCGCGGAGATGCTCCGCCGCGCGAACGGATATTCGTTTCCGAGCGGTCATGCCATGGGCTCCGCCGTCGCGTACGGTGCGTTGGCGTACCTCGCCTTCCGCGCCATCAGGAGCTGGCCGGCCCGTGCGGCGGTGATCGCCTTCCTCTACACGCTCGTCGCCGCCGTGGCCCTTTCCCGCGTCTACCTCGGCGTTCACTGGATATCCGACGTCCTGGCCGGCGTCACCGCGGGAACGGTCTGGGTGACGACGACGACCGTGGCGTACGAGACGATGAGGCGACTCCGGCGATGACTGCGGCTTTGCCGCGTTGTCTGCAGCTTCGCTGCGTTGTCGGTTGTCTGCGCGCTGCGGCGCGCGTGGTCAGTTAGTCGAAATTGCTGTGTTTTCCAAGTTGGGCTCGTCGTTGACTCGGAGGGATTCTGATCGCGCTTGGCGCAATCCAGTTGGAACGTCCACGCGCCGTAGCGCAGACAACCGACGACGCGGCCTAGCCGCATTTAAACCGGCCGTTCTCCGTACAACTGGCGAACGAGCTGGCCGATGGTCTGGTGTTCGAGGGCGGTGTTCATGCAGGCGCCGAGGCGGGTGAAAAGCTCGCCGATCACGGAGCGCTCCTGATCGTCCATGTGGATCTCGGGGACGTCGCGGCGCAAGCCTTCAAGCTGGCCAACGACCTCCTCGATCGTGATCCGGTTGGGATCGCAGCCGGGTGTAAAGCCGGCCCAATCGCCGCCGACCTCCTTCACGAGCTGAGCGTCCTCCAGCTTGCGGAGCACGCGCAGCATTTGCGCATCGGTCGTTCCAAACTGTTCCGCCAGGCGGTAGGACGAAGGTGCCTCCTCGCGGCGATCAAAGCGGCGGGCGATCTCGATCAGTGCCCGAAGTCCGAAGTAGACATCGAAGCGCGGCTCGTCCTGCACCTGCTGCTCAGTCGCGCGCAGGATGCCGTAGAGATTCTGATAGACGTAGCTGATCTCAACGCCCAGCAGGATTACCACCCACAGGATCTGGATCGCGATCAGGAAGATGATCGCCAGGCCAAGGGTGCCGTAGATCACGTTGAAACGCCCGTGGAAGAGAAAGTCCGCGTAGATCCCGAAACCGAAGCGCACAAGCGAGAAGAGCGACGTCGTCACGAGAGCACCGACCGCCGCGGCGCTGAACCGCACGCGCGTCGATGGCACTAGCCAGAACAGCATCGTGAAGGCGATGAACAGCACCACGATCGGGGCGATGCGGAAAATGATGTCGTGCTTGAAGAGGACCTGCAGATAGCGGTTCTTCTCCAGCGTATTGGTCGTGGTGAAGGAAATACCCATCAGCACCGGACCCCAGAAGAAGAGCATCGTGAAAGCCATGATCTTCGGCCGGTAACCGCGCTCGCTTCGCACCTTCCAGATCTGATTCACCGTGCTTTCCACGGCCAGGAACAGCCGGAAGGCGATGACGATGAAGAGAATCACACCGAACGTCGACGCGGTCTGGGCACTCTCCAGGAACTGGGAGATGTAGTACGAGATCTTCGGCGACTGGTACGGGATGAGGTTGTTCAGGATGGCGTCGATTTCGGCCTGCGAGTTCGGAAAGAGATTGCGAAAGTAGTGTTGCAGCACCTGGGTGAACGCGGCCAGCAAAGGAATGAGCGAGAGCAGGGTGGTATAGGCGAGCGAGGCTGCACGCGAAGTTCCCTCGATGTCATAGAACTCGCGCGCCACCTCACGGACGAATAGAAAGAACTCGACGGTGGTGACGCGTGCTCTCTTCCGGCCGTGCGCCTCGCGCCGGTAAAGCAGGACCGCCGGGTCGGTCAGCCATGACCAGATGATCGTTCGCGCCAGCGCGAGATTCGTCTTGAGCCGCGCGCGGCGTTCGCCTTCGCGGCGGATTTCGGTCATGACTCAACTATAAAGGCAAGGAGTGGGCCTGCGGTGGCCGAGGATGCGATAACGTTAGCGGATGGTCACCCGCCCTCCTGCCGTCGCCGGCACGTTTTACGAGGGGACACCGGAGCGTCTGACCGCGCAGGTGGCGGCCTGCCTCGCGGAAAATCCGGAGCCGGAGGCGATGGAACGGTTCATCGGCGCGGTCGTTCCCCACGCCGGGCTGATGTACAGCGGCCACGTCGCCGCGGCCTTTTACGCCAGGGCCGAGCTGCCGCGGCGCTTCATCATCCTTTGTCCCAACCATACCGGCTTCGGACACTTCGCCGCGATCAATCGGCAGGGAGACTGGCGCACGCCTCTCGGCAGCGTGCCCATCGACACGCCGCTGGCCGATGCTCTGATGGAGAAATCGCCCCTCCTCGCCGACGACGACCGCGCGCATGCCCGCGAGCATTCTCTCGAGGTGCAGCTCCCGTTTCTGCAGCAGATACACAGTGATTTCACCTTCGTTCCGATCTGTCTCGGCGCAAATCGATACGACTACTGCGAGGAGATCGGCAGTGCCATTGCCGCGGTCGTCGAGGCCGCTGGTGAACCGGTTGGCATCCTTGCAAGTTCCGACCTCAACCACTACGAAGACCAGAAGACGACGTTGCGGAAGGACCAGTTGGCGATCGACGAGATCGTGAAGCTCGATCCTCGCGGTTTGTGGCGCGTCGTCGAAGAATCCGACATCTCGATGTGCGGCTTCATCCCGGCGACGACGATGCTGATCGCCGCAAAGCAACTCGGCGCGAAACACGCAAGGCTGATCAAGCACGCCACGAGCGGCGACATCAACGGCGACTACTCGCACGTCGTCGGCTACGCGGCCATCGTAATTTCGTAATGAAGATCCTCTTTGCAACCGCCGAGGTCTCGCCCATCGCCAAGACGGGCGGGCTGGGAGATGTCTGCGGTTCCTTGCCAAAAGCTCTGGACCGGCTCGGGCACGATGTGACGATCTTCATGCCGTACTACCGCCAGGCCCGGGAGTGGTTTGCGGGCAACGACGTCGAGCCGGAAGAAGTTCTGCCGGCCACGTACGTGTCGTGGGCGAATTGGGCCGTGGAGGCGAGGTATCTGCGCACCACACTTCCGGGAACGGAGATCCCGCTCATCCTCGTCGGAAACGACTACTACTTCCACCGCCCGCATATTTACTCGTCGCGTTTCGACGGTCACGACGACGGCATCGAGCGCTTCACATTCTTCTGCCGGGCCGTCATACGAGGCTGCGAGATGCTCGGCATCGCTCCCGACGTCGTCCACGCGCACGACTGGCATACCGCGCTCCTTCCGGCCTACCTCCATTCCGGTCTTCGCGGCAGCGATCAGTTCAGGAACGCGCGCTCGGTCTACACGATTCATAACCTGAACTACCAGGGGATCGGCAGTTCCAGCCGCTTCGCGGGGCTCGGCCTCCACAGCCGGTACTGGGCGCCCGACGCCGTCGAGCACTACGGCGACGTCAACCTGATGAAGGGAGGCATCATCCTCGCCGATCAGGTGACGACGGTATCGCCAACGTATGCGCGAGAGATTCAGTCGGGCGAGCACGGGGCCGGCCTGGACGGGATACTGCGAAGCCTCTCTTTCAAACTGCACGGCATCCTGAACGGCATCGACGTCGATGAGTGGGATCCCGCCACCGACCCTCATATCCGATCCCATTTCGACAAAGGTCATCTGGTCGGCAAGAGCTTGTGCAAGCGCGCGTTGCTGCGCGAATTGAGTCTCAAACACAAAGCCAGGACGCCATTGTTGGGATTCGTTTCCCGGCTCGTCGATCAGAAAGGGATCGATCTTCTCATCGCCGCGCTGCCGCACATGCTTGCCGCCGGCGCGCACGCGATCATCCTAGGCTCCGGCGAGCCGCGCTACGAAAACGCCCTGCAGCAGATCGCCGCACAGCACCCCGAGTCATGCCGGGCGATCATCGGATTCGACAGCGCGCTGGCGCACCGCATCTACGCCGGTGCCGACATGCTTCTCGTGCCGTCGATCTATGAGCCGTGCGGTTTGAATCAGATGTACGCGCTGCGTTACGGTGCCGTCCCCGTCGTGCGGCTGACCGGCGGCCTTGCCGACACGGTCATCCCGTTCGATGGAACGAACCTCGACGCCGCCAGCGGTTTCGGCTTCCTCTCCACGAGCGCGGCCGACTTCTACACCGCGACATGGCTGGCCATGCTCAACTATCGCGAGTCGAAGACATGGCGGCGCCTTCAGGCAAACGGCATGGCCGCCGATTTCTCGTGGGAACGCTCGGCGCGCGAGTACGAGGCCGTCTATGATCGCGCCCTGCACTCATGAAGACCGCTGACTACGACGAGTGTTTCCAGGCCGTCGCCGCCATCTGGCGCGACGAAGGAGGCGGGACTCTCGACGACATCGCTCTCATGGCCACGATCAGCTCGGTCCTGGCCCATCGTTTTTCGCACTTCTACTGGACCGGGTTCTACCGCGTCTGTGCCGATCGTCTCGTCGTCGGTCCGTACATCGGCACCGTCGGCTGTCTGCAGATCGAATTCGGCCAGGGCGTCTGCGGAACGGCCGCGGAGAGGCGCGAGACCGTCATCGTGCCGGATGTGAACCAGTTCCCCGGCCACATCGCCTGCGATCCGAATTCAAAGTCGGAGATCGTCATCCCGGTCTTTGGTCCGGCCGGAGAATTGATCGCGGTGCTCGACGTCGATTCCGACCGGCTCGATGCGTTTGACGCAGAGGATCAGCGCGGTCTGGAAAAAATCGCGGCTCTGTTTCGCGAGTGAGGGCCGCCGCGAACGGCGGCCCCCCGGTCGTAATTTAGCAGGGCGTGTATTTGGCGTCGCCGAAGGCGAGCATCGGATAGAAGATGAACGGCAGGATCAGCATGCCGATCGCGAAGCCGACACCTTTGCCGAACCGTTTTGCGAGCTCGATCAGCACGATGATGAGGACGATGATGTTGACGAACGGGATGAGCAGCAGAATGAACCACCAAATGGGCTTGCAGACGATCTCGAGGAGCACGATTATGTTGTAGATCGGAACGATCGCTGCCCACCCTGGCTTTCCGGCCTTGGTGAAGATCTTCCACATCGAAATGATGAGGATGAGTACTACCGCAAACCACACCAGCATCATGCCGATGCCCATTCCTGCGGCTAACGGCGAGACACTGGTGGTGGTGGTTGATGTGTTGTCCTGCAACAATGCCAGCGCGAACAGAGCATTCATATCTCTTCTCCTATTTTCTTTCCCCGTTTTTGGACGATTCGGTGAAGTGACGGTACACCGGACACAGCCGGAGATCAATGGCATCTAACCAACGATCACTTCCAGCTCGTCAAAAAGCTCACGAATCGAGTGGAATCGCAGCGACTCAGGTTCCGCGATCAGAGCATCGAGCGCCGGCGTCGGAAAGCCGGCCGCGGCGAGCTGGCCGGCGAGTGGAATTGCCTCTTCGCGGAGTGCCTGGGGCGGATGCGGAATCGGCACCGAGCCGCTTTCGACGTAGGTCTGCCGCTCGATGGCCTTCATCCTTTCGCGCAGTTTCGACTGAAATCCACGGATTTGTGCAATCAGGCTCGGATCGAGAGCTGTCGCCGATTTCAGAGCGGCCAGATCGTCGCGCAGCACCGCCAGGAGCGGCACCAGGCGGTCGGCGTCCGTCTGCGGCAGCTCGTCGATCGCCGCGCTCAAGTCGATCGCCGCGAACTCGATGTCACTGACGATGGCCGCGTTCACGCCCTCATGCCCGGCAGCGATCGCGCCGGCCAGGACGTTGATGCAAAGTCCAAGCTGGGGCGCCGAGGCCGGATCGACGTCGCCCGAGGCCGCGCGCAGTTGAAACAGCGCGGCCTCGATCATCACGACGTCGGTCATTCCTTATTGAGCACCTTGGCCAGACCGGAAATGATGTCGATCGGCAGCGGGAAGACGATGGTCGTGTTCTTCTCGACGCCGATCTCGGTCAGCGTCTGCAGGTAGCGGAGCTGCAGCGCGGTCGGCTGCGTGGCCAACACGTGCGCGGCATCCGCGAGCCGTTGCGATGCCGCGAACTCGCCTTCGGCGTGGATGAGTTTTGCCCGCTTCTCGCGCTCGGCCTCCGCCTGTTTGGCCATGGCCCGCAGCATCGACTCCGGCAGGTCGACCTGCTTCACTTCGACATTGGCCACCTTCACGCCCCACGGCTCGGTGTGTTGATCGAGAATCGACTGAATGCGCGCGTTGAGCGAATCGCGATGGGCGAGGAGCTCATCGAGCTCCACTTCGCCGAGCACCGACCGCAGCGTCGTCTGCGCAAACTGCGACGTCTGATAGCGGTAGTCGAACACTTCGACGACGGCGCGCCGCGGCTCGATCACGCGGAGGAAGACGACGGCATTCACCTTCAGCGTGACGTTGTCGCGCGTGATGATGTCCTGCGGCGGCACTTCGAACGCCTCCTGCCGTAGCGAGACCCGGACGATGCGGTCGATCGGCGCGAAGACAAGGAAGAGTCCCGGTCCTTTCGCCTCCGGCAGCAAACGCCCCAGGCGGAAGATCACCCCACGTTCGTACTCAGGCAGGATCTTGATGGAGCTGAGAAGGTAGAGACCGAAAATGATGATGATGATCAAAAGACCCAGATTCATGGGAACCTCCGCGCGAACGGATGGATTGTAGCGCTTGGTCTCGCGGTCGCGGGGTTTCGCGGTCTCGCGGCTGCGGAAGATCAGTCTAAGGTTCGCCGTTGCCGGTTTCGCTGAGTACATCTGCCGGAAATGAGTGTCCAGTCCGCGGGCGACTGTCTTGTCAGCTTCGCCGGCTCAAATGGGTCAGCCGCCAGATGGACACACTCTTCCGCGATTGGGTCGGAACGAAATCGCATCGAATTGGACCGATGCCGCTCCAAACGGATCGATACCGGTCCAAATTGGATCGATGCCGGTCCAGATGGATCGATACCGGTCCAGATGGATCGATACCGGTCCAAATTGGATCGATGCCGGTCCAAATTGGATCGATGCCGGTCCAAATTGGATCGATACCGCTCCAAATTGGATCGATACCGCTCCAAATTGGATCGATGCCGCTCCAGATGGATCGATGCCGGTCCAAATTGGATCGATACCACATCAAGTTGGACCGCCCGACGGCTAACCAACGGCTAGCCGCAAGCGCTTGATTTGTCAATGTTTTACGAGCCTCAGAAAGGGATCACCAAGAGTTTCGTGTTCTTAAATTCACCGTTATTGGTGAGTTTAGAGTCCTTTTCCCACGTCGAGGATGAGGTCCTCAACCTCGTCGAATAGGTCAGACGACCGCGAAACCGTTACTCCGCCGGTTCCACGAGCAGGTGCAGACCATTCACTCCCGCCACCCGCACGCGCGCGCCCTCAGGGATTGCGTTTGCCGCGACCGCGTTCCACAACTCGCCGTGCACGAAGACTTTGCCCTCGGGGCCGAGCGGCGTCCGGGCGATGCCGATCTCACCGATCATCCCTTCGCTGCCGGTGGATACACGGCCGCGTCGCGCGCGCAGGACCAGCGTCGTCAAGAACACCGCGATGATGCCGATGGGGAGGCTCACCGCTACCGCGGTGACAATGTTCACCCGCATCTGCGGGATCGGGCCGTCGACCAGAAAGAGCGCGCCGATCACCATGCAGACGATCCCGCCCGCGGCAAGGACGCCGTGTGAGGCGAACTTCGCTTCGAGCGCGAACAACGCGAACGCAACCAGCAGCAACGCCAGCGACGCGAAACGGGTCGGCAGGAAATTCAGCGCGAAGAGCGCCAGCACGATCGAAATCACGCCGACGACGCCCGGAACGACGGCGCCGGGATGGTTGAATTCCGCGTAAAGGGCCAGCGCTCCCAGGGCCAGCAGGAGGAATGCGATGTTCGGATCCATCAGCGACGACAGGAGCCGTTGTCGCAACGACATCTCGAAAACGTTCACCTGCGTGTTGGCCACATGCAGCGTGACGCTGGTGCCGTCGTAGCGCTTGAACGTTCGTCCATCAATCGCGCGGAGCAGCGATTGTTCGCTCGGCGCGACGATATCGATCAGCTTCTGCGCCAGCGCTTCCTGCTCGGTGAACGACTTCGACTCGCGCACGGCGCTTTCGGCCACGGTCACGTTGCGCCCGCGCTTCGCGGCGATCGTGCGCATGAACGCGGCGGCATCGTTCTCCATCTTCGCCTTCATGACCTCGTCCATTTTTTCGCCGAGGAGCACCGGGTGCGCAGCGCCGGTATTCGTCCCGGGAGCCATCGCCGCGACGTCGGCTGATTCGAGAATGAAAAAGCCGGCCGACGCGGCGCGGCTTCCGGCGGGAGCGACATAAACGATGACCGGCACCCGCGAGGTCATGATCTTCTCGACGATGGATCGCGTGGAGTCGAGCAGACCGCCCGGCGTGCTGAGCACCAGGATGACCGCGTCGTCGTGCTCGCTCTGGGCCTGATCGATCGCGCGCCCGATGTACTCGTCGCTGATCGGATGGATCATGTCGTTGACATTGAGCCGCAGCACGCTTGCGTGAGCGTGGAGAGCGGCCGCGGTCAGGAGCGCGGCGATGGCAAGAGCGCGTCTCATGCCGTTGATCGTACACCTCGGACTGCGGTTGCGCCGCGTTGTCGGTTGTCGGTTCTCGGTTGGTTTGAGCAAACGTAGGTCAGACTTTCCAGTCCGACCGGTTCTCGCGCGGTATATGGCCGTCAACCCTGAATCAACCGACAACCGACAACCGATAACCGACAACGCGGCGAAGCCGCCGTCCTACTGCGGCCCGTAATCCGGAGTCGGCTCGTAGTTGAAGAACTTCGTGATGTCGTTTCGGAAGACGAGCTTGAAATCGCCGATCGGGCCGTTGCGCTGCTTACCGATGATGATCTCGGCGATCCCCTTCTCCTCGGTGTCTTTGTTGTAGACCTCATCGCGGTAGATGAAGCAGACCACGTCGGCATCCTGTTCGATCGATCCCGACTCGCGAAGGTCGGAGAGCTGGGGGCGGTGATCACCGGTGCGCTGCTCGGGACGGCGGGAGAGCTGCGAGAGCGAGACCAGCGGAAGGTTCAACTCCTTGGCGATCGCTTTCAGGCCGCGCGAGATCTGCGAGATTTCCTGGTTGCGCGACTCGGTCTTCCCCTTGACCGACATGAGCTGTAGGTAGTCGACCATGATCATGTCGAGGCCGGCCTCCATCTTCAGGCGCCGCGCCTTTGCCCGCATCTCCATGATGTCGATGCCTGGGGTGTCATCGACGAAGATCTTTGCCTTGGCCAGCCTGGCCGAGGCTTCGGCCAGATCGCGCCAGTTCCGCTCACTGAGCATCCCCGCGCGGATCAGGTGGTTCGATACGCCTGATTCGGAGGAGAGGATGCGAAGTCCTATCTGCTCCTTCGACATTTCGAGCGAGAAGACACCGACCGAGTAGAGGCGCTGGGCCGGCGACCGCGGCTCGCCCGAGCGGTCGGGGATGGCGATGGATTCGGCGATGTTCATCATGAACGAGGTCTTCCCCATCGAGGGTCTCGCCGCGATGATGATCAGGTCCTGCGCCTGGAATCCGGACGTGAATTCGTTGAACCTGTCGTAGCCCGTGGGGATGCCGGTGATGAGTTTTCCGGCGTGCTGCAGTTGCTCGATCGCGGTCATGTTCGAGCGGGTGATGCGATCGAGGGCGACGAACCCCTTCTCGATCGATCCCTCGGCGATCTCATAGATCGACTTCTCGGCGATGCTGAGCACGTCGGACGGCTCGCTCGGCGCGTCGAGCGCGGCGCGCATCACCGAGTTGCCCATGACGATCAGCCGGCGCAGCGTCGACTTCTCCTTGACGATGCGCGCGTAGCGCTCGACGTTGGCGATGTCCGGGATGCCGTCGACGAGCGAGGCCACGTACGCCGATCCGCCGACCTGCTCGAGCTGGGCATTCTTGGCCAGCTCCTCGCGGACCGTGAGCGGATCGATCTCTTTGCTCTGCTCTGCCAGCCGCCGCATCGTGGCGAAGATCGTCCGATGCGCATCGCGGAAAAAGTCCTCGGTGTTGATCGTTCCCACCACGCGGTAGAAGGCGTGGTTGTTGATCAGGATCGATCCGAGCACCGCGCGCTCCGCATCCGGAGACTGCGGCATCGGCCGGTCGAGTGCGACGTCAAGTTGCGCTACGGACATTGGGTTGAAGGAGGCGGAGTCTAGGCCCCGTTCCGCTTCATGATCGGATGCCCGCAGTCACTTCACAATCGCTCCACATCTTTTCCGCAGAGGCGCAGCGAAGAGCCTGCGGAAAAGCGAAGATTTCGCTTGACACTCTACGATCCGTAGAACCTGGAATCAGAGCATGAGCGGCCTGTTATCATTTGCCGATGCGAGGCACGTCGAGGAGAAAAACGATCCGCCTGAAACAGATCCGGAGCGGCGTTCGTGCTACACGCGAAATGCGCGACGCACTCAAGTCTCTTGGCCTCGGAAAGCGGTTCATGTTTTCTGAGATTCCGGACACGAAGGCCGTTCGAGCCGCGATCGCGAAAGTTCCTCACATGGTTTCGATTCTCGACGGCCCCGACATCCTCTTTCCGCGCGAAAAGAGCACATTGGGGATCGATCGAATCATCGACGCGGTCGAGGCAGTTCGCGCGCTGCGAAAGTAGGACCGGAAGTGCTCCGCCGACGTGACCCCGAGTACGAGAGGAACGTCTTCATCAACTGTCCGTTCGACGATGAATACACGCCGCTCTTCGAGGCCATCGTCTTCACGATTCTCGCTTGCGGCTTCCGTGCGACGTGCGCACGCTCACGGTTGAATTCAAGTGAGGTGCGTTTGCACAAGATCCTCGAGATCATCGGCGATTGTCGCTACTCGGTCCATGATCTCTCACGCACGGAGGTCGATCGAACGAGCGCTTTGCCGCGCTTCAATATGCCACTCGAGCTTGGAATCGACCTCGGATGCCGTGCCTACGGCAGTGGTTACGAGCAAAAGAGCTTTCTGATTTTCGACCGCGACCGGTTCCGTTTTCAAACCTACGTCTCCGACATCGCTGGGCAGGACATCGTTCACCACGATGGGGATCCGAATCGCGCGATCGCTCGCGTTCGCGACTGGCTCCGGAGCGAAACCGGGCGGCCCGACATTCCCGGAGCAAAGGCGATGCAGTTGAAATACGCTACCTTTCGAGGCGAGCTGCCCGCGATCTGTGAACATTTTAGCCTCGATATCCTTGCGCTGACGTTTGCTGATTTCCTCTTCGTGGCCGGCGTCTGGCTCACGCTCAAAATCAGGCCATTACGTTCCTGACGCCCCACCGGAATGCTCCCCTCCGGTAACCCTGTTGGTCAGCGAGTCGTCTGATACCTGTTTGGAGGATCCTGAATTGATCAAACGCATACTCATCCCCCTGTTCGCGCTTGCGCTACCGGTTTTCGCGCAGCAGGGCACGCCGGCGCAGCCGCCGGCGTCATCGCAAATGGCTCCCGGGCAGTCCGCGGCCACGGCCACGGACGCGCAGAAAGCGGTGGCCGTCGTCAACGGTGAGACAATCACCGTCGAGAAACTCAACCGGCTGTACAACAACCTCAACGCCCAGATGCGCAAGCAGTACGACGACAACGGCGGAAAGGGAGCGTTCCTCGAGAACTACATCCGCAAGCGTCTTCTCATTCAGGAGGCCTACAAGTCTGGCTTTGATAGACGGCCGGACGTAGTCGCGGCCGTCGAGGCAGCGCGCGAATCGACCTTGTTCGACCGCTACGTGCGCGACGTGGTGGCCACACCGATCGTGACCGACGCCGAGGCCAGGGCCTACTACAACGACCACCCCGACGACTTCGCCACACCGGAGAAGGTTCACGTCCGCCATATCGTCATCACCGACATCGCCAGCGGCCCTGGGCAGAAGACCAAGGAAGAGGCGTTGGCGCGTATCGAGAAGGCCGCCAGCGAGATCCGGGCCGCCGACGCCCTGAGCGCGCAGGGGACGACCAGCCAGGAGACGCTGGCGCACTTCCGCATCCTGCACTTCGAGGAAGCGGCGAAGAAGTATTCCGAGGATGGCTCACGCGAGAGCGGCGGCGATCTGGGGTGGATCGTCAAAGGTCAGACCGATCCCGATTTCGAAAAGGCAGCCTTTGCCATGAAGCCGGGAACGCTCAGCGGAATCGTCCACACGAAGTTCGGCTATCACCTCATCCTGATCGAAGGGCGTGAGCCGGCCGGTACGGAGCCGTTCGAAAACGTTCAGTCGACCATCCGCGAGTACCTGCTCACGCAGAAGGCGCCGGACGTCATGGCCTCGGTCACCCGGCTTACGAACGAGCTGCGCGCCAACAGCCGCATCAGCACCTTCCCCGAGAACATCAAATAGCTGCTACGACGCGGCGCTCGCGGCATCGCGGGCGCCGTGCGCGGCTTCCCACTCCTCGGCTTCCGGGGAGAAGAGGTTGATGCGCGCCTTCTTGTACTCGCGCGTTGGATAGAGCGCCTGCTTCTCATCGATGCCGGTATCGATGGCGATGTCGGCGATGATCGACTCGCACTCGTCGACCGAGCGTCCATGCACGATCGTGTAGAGGTTGTACGGCCAGTCGTCGTAAACCGGGCGGAGGTAGCAGTGCGAGACCGCCTTGTTCTGCGACATCTTCACGCCGACACTTTCGACTCCGTCGGCAGGAACGACCCACACGCCCATGGCGCTCGCGGCGAAGCCGGTCTTACGCGGCTGGACCACCGCGCCGTAGCGGCGGATGTATCCGCGTTTCAGCAGCGATTTCGCCGAAGCGAGCAATTCGTCCGCGGCGACGCCGTTGGTCCTTGCCATCGCCTCGAAGGGCCGCGGCTGGAGCGGAAGATCGCGTTGCAGAAGGCGGACGGATTCGATCTCCAGCGGTGTCAGCGGCGCGAACTGGCCGTCACCGTGTGACTCATCCGAGTCGTTGCTCCCTTTGAATTGCCGGAGAGTTGGCAATGCCCGAACGGTCTCGCAGCCGGCCTCGTCGCCGAGGATCTCGACTGTCTTGTCGAGGCCAAGGCGGGATCCGGGCGAGACGGCGATGGTGAACCACAGATTGAAGTCGTTGTTTCGCCGGTAATTCTGCGTCACTCCGGGGTGCGCGTTGATTGCCACCGCCGCCTCGTCGATCCGTTCGGGATCGACTTTGGCCGCCACGAGACACGATCGGTACCCGAGCGCACGCGCATCGAACTGCGCCGCGAGGTGCCGCAGCAGGCCCTCGCGTTTCAGGCGCTCGATGCGCTTGATGACTTCTTTCTCCGACATGTCGATCGCCTGTCCGATCAGGGCGAACGGTGTCGAAACCAGCGGAATCTCACTTTGCAGGGTACCCAGCAGCTCACGGTCCCGTTGATCGATTTCCTGCATTTGGATCCTCGGCTCACATTGTGGCGTTGGGATGTTGGGGATGCGCCGATTGTATGAGATCGGACGCTCGTTCACCAGTGTTCAAATGGAGGAATCGGCGACTCATCGGTAGCAATCTTCGGAAAGTCGTTGGCATCAAGTCGCTCCTCCCCTCCGCCGCGTGCAAGAAGCGCCGCAACCCATTGGCGATGACGCCTTGCCGCCTCCTCGACCGAGGTTCGATCGATGCCGCACCAGCTCTTCGGAAAGTGCGCCAGCTTCTCCAGGGCGGCATCGAAAAGACGCAATCCGCCCGAATACGTCCCTCGCTTGACGTGGTGATAGGCCGCCGCGAGCTGGATGAGTCCCTGCAGGAAGAGATGAACATCCGACTCCGCCTCCAGCCAGATCGTCTCCCACGATTCATGGGCATCCCAGAACTCGCCGGCATTGAAGTGATCCAGGCCGGCACGGAAATGGGTGACGAAGTCGGACATGAAGGTTCCTGGGTATCGCGGTCTCGGGGTTTCGAGGTCTCGCAGTTCAGACGAAATCGTGGCATACCGGCCGCGAAACCCCGTAACCTCGCGACCTCGCAACCCCGAGCATCAATCCCCCGCCCTGGTCCCTTTTCGAAGCGTCTCGCACATCGCGGTGGTGAAGTCGGCTGTCGTTCCTGTGCCGCCGATGTCGCGCGTACGGTGCTCGGGGCCGGAATCGAGCACTCTCATGATGGCATCGTCGATCCGTTGCGCCGGCCCCATCTCGCCGAGGTGGTGAAGCATCAGCACCGCGGACTTCAGCATCGCGAGAGGATTGGCCTTGTTCTGGCCGGCGATATCGGGCGCGCTACCGTGCACCGCCTCGAAGACCGCGCCGCTTTCGCCGATGTTGGCCCCGGCGACGACGCCCAGTCCGCCCACGAGCCCCGCCGCGAGGTCGGAGACGATGTCGCCGTAGAGGTTTTCCAGCAGCAGGATGTCGAACTGCGTCGGATCGGTGACGAGCTGCATGCAGAGGTTGTCGACGATCTTGTCGTCCGCAATGATGTTCGGATACTCCTTCGAGACGTTGCGGAAGCACTGCAGGAACAGGCCGTCGGACAACTTCATGATGTTGGCCTTGTGGACCGCGGTGACCCGCTTGCGTCCGTGCGTGCGCGCGTATTCGAAGGCGAAGCGGGCGATGCGCGTCGACGCTTTCTCCGTGATGATCTTCAGTGATTCGACGACGCCCGGCACGACCTCGTGCTCGAGGCCGCTGTAGAGGTCTTCGGTGTTCTCCCGGACGACGATGATGTCGACGTTCTCGAAGCGCGTGATGATGTTCGGCATCGACTTGACTGGCCGCAGGTTGGCGTAGAGGTCGAGGGTCTTGCGTAGCCGGACGTTGATGGAAGAGAACCCGGTGCCGATCGGCGTCGTGACCGGTCCTTTCAGCGCAATTTTGTTGCGCAGGATCGATTCGATCACCTCGCCCGGCAGCGGATCACCGGATCGTGCGATGGCCTCGGCACCGACGAAGAACTTCTCCCACTCGACGTCGACCCCCGCGCACTCGATGATCGAGACCACCGAGGCCGTAACCTCGGGACCGATCCCGTCACCGGGGAGAAGCGTGATCTTGTGTTGCGTCATGATGAATCCTTTCCGACCTCTCACGCGCCGTTGCCAGGGAGAAGTCCATCGGCAGCAGGTCGGACAGCGAGCCATATTCGGGCAGCTCGGCGATGCAGCGACGAACGCTTTCCAGCGTCGGCGGGATGAAGTCGAGATACCACATGCGGCCGCGCGTGAGCGGCTGCTTTGAGAACGTACCGAGAATCTTGATGGAGCGCTGAAGCAATGTCTCGAAATAGCGGCGGCGCATCGACCGCCGTTCGCCGTGTGGCAGCGCGCTGCGGGCGGGCAAGCCGTGGACCCGCCACTCCGCATAGTAGTCGACCAGCTCCAGTTCCGCCGCTTCACCCAGGATGCGGGCCACGCCGCGATCACGAAGGAGTGAGGCGATGTCGTAGGTGTCAGGACCCATTCTGAGATCCTGATAGTCAATCAGATAAAGCTTGTCGTTAAAGATATGAATATTCTGGCCATGATAATCGCGGTGACATAAAACGTAAGGGTGCCGCGAGATATTATCAGCGAGTTTTCTGAGCAACGGTTTCAGATCGTCGGCGGCCGTGGCGGACACGCCCATGAGTTTCTGAACGTAGAACTCGCGCGACATCTCCAGCTCGTTGAAAAAGAAGTCGCCCGTGAACGGCGGGTTGATGTCTACCGCGCCGGCCTTCTGGAAGTAGGCGAGGAGCGTGACCGCCTTCCGGTACCAGCGAACTCCTTCCTCGCGGTCGCGATGGAGGAGGTCGAAGAGCGTCTGATCGCCGACGTCCTGCTGCAGCATGGCCGCGTCGCCATACTCGATCAACTTCGGCAGGTAGGCGTGCTTCGATGCCGCGCGGTACGCGGACAGAACGCGGGGCAGATCGTGCCGCACCTCGTCCGGGTACCAGGTCAGCATGAGCCTGTTCCCGTCGTCCGCCGTGATCCGGTAATAGACCCGAACCGAGGCGTCGCCGGGAAGCCGCGCGGCCGCCCATCCGTCGCCGAGCCACGACTGCAGCGCGGCGGTTACCTCCACCGGAAGTTCAGCGGTTTCCGTCATGTCTCCGGACGTCCCTTGCAGACTGCGTGACACCAGCAGGTCCCACGCAGTCTGCGCACGGTCCGGACGGGCGGAATCTTATTTCGGCGCCGGTCCCCGCTCATCGGGCTTGGCGTCGCGGATCACGATTTTGTCGATCGAAGTCGGGTTGTTCGGCCGGTCCTGCTCGCCTCTCGGCGCGCTGACGATCTTGTCGGCAACGTCCATCCCCTTCGTGACCTGCCCGAAGACGGTGTACTGGTTGTCGAGGAACGTCGAATCGCTCGTGACGATGAAGAATTGAGACGAGGCGCTGTTCGGAGAGCTCGAGCGTGCCATCGAGACGATACCGCGCTTGTGCGAGACGGAGTTGAACTCGGCGTCGATGTTCTTGCCGGAGCCGCCCGTACCCCACGTCGACGGCGAGCTGTTGACCGTGTTCGGGTCGCCGCCCTGGATCATGAAGCCGGGAATGACACGATGGAACTTCGTGCCGTTGTAGAAGCCTTTCTCGGCGAGGTCGATGAAGTTCTTCACGTGGTTCGGGGCGACGTCGGGGAAGAATCGGATGTCGATCTCGCCGGCGCTGGTGTGCAGCTCGGCTACCTTGTTCTCATACTGGCTCATCGGCTTTTTCTCCTCTGCTGCCTTCGTCGGCGCGGCCGGGGGCGGTACGGTTGCCTCGGTCGCGGTTGCACTGCTGGTGGTCATGGTGTCGGTTTGCGTGGCTGCCGTCCCGCTGTTCGCGTTGCTCGAGGGCGAGCATGCGGTGACGGCGACGGCGAGCAGCGCATAGATGACGTTATTCAAGAGCATCCTCCTTCGTGGTCTCGGGCGCGAATCCTACTACGCCACTACGAGCCGGAGTAAAGGACGAAAGGAGCCCAGTAGTACGGCCGCCGGTGCAGGCTAGGCGAATGGACCAGGCGCAGCTTCGCGGCGCGTAGCGCGCTGGCGGGATCACGGCCCTGCTGAATGCCTGAGTAAAGGTCATCCATGAGTTGCGGCGTTGTCGCTTCGTCAACCTCCCAAAGCGCTGCGATGACCTGTTGCGCGCCGGCGTGCAGGAATGCCCATGCCAGACCGACCAGTCCCTCGCCTGTGTACGAACGCGTCCCGGCGCCATGACAGCTCGAGATCGTTACGAGCCTCGCGCGGAGCGACTGTTTGATGATGTCACGCGCGTAGAGCTTGAAGTCATCGGCGTCACGAGCGAGAACTACGGCTGAGTCGAGAGGCACCTGCCGGGTAGCCACGCCGTGGGCGACGAAGTGGATGTAGCCGAAGCTCTCCGCACCCGCCTCTTCATAGGCCGTGGGGGTAGCGTGCGCTCCTTCTAGGATCGTGTGTGTCTTGAAGTGCGTAGCCACCAAACGAATCTCAGCAGCGCCATTCTTCAAGCGAGGGAACTCCGGATCAGGAGACAGCGGATCGCCGACCAGCAACATCGACGAGGGCGCGCGTGCCGGCAAGGCGCGATCAAGCAACTCCAGCGATGCCGTCGTGGTAATCGTTACGTCCTCGATCCAGTAGCGGAGCGTCTTCGGGACCACGAGTGTCTCCACGTTGAAAGCGTTCAGCCGCCCGTCGGGGACGATGATGACGCGCGATGATTCTCCTATGTTGGGTACCGCTGGGCCGACCAGCATCGCAAACAGCTCGGTGCCTCCTTTGCGCAGCGTGGCTTCCGAGGTGTTGAGCGTCGCAAGTTGACGTGCATACGCATCGATCTGCTGTTCGATTACGCGCGCTCGAGGCAGCACGATGACCTCGACAGATGAGCCGGTTACAACCCAGACAAAGGAGCGAGGGTTTGCGAGCCAATACGCGAGAACGACGGAATTACGGTCGTGCGCGATACGCCGAAAATCTACAGTTTCGCGCCGATCACTGCGCTGGAGTGCCTCTTCCAGCGTCTGCGCCCTGCCGCGCTCCGCTGCCAGGAGCGATTCCTCGGGAGGGCGATTGCTCACCATGAAGTCGACATATGCGTCGTTGACCTCCCGCACAACTGCGCCAAACGGTAACCGCAGCTCTTCAGTCTCGATCGACTTCCGAGCCTCGTCGACGGTGTCGATCGCTCGTCGAAATTCCTTTTCCGCAGCATCAGGCCGCTTCGCAACGACATAAAACTGTGACAGCCTTCCTTGTGCCTCCCAACGTAGCGACCTCGATGGCTTGGCGCCAATGATCCGGCGGCACTTGACGATCGCGGCGTCGAGCTCGCCGGTGGCTGCGTCCACGCGCGCATCGAGCAGGGCAGCACGCAGCGCCTGCTCTTCATGCTCACCGCTCACAACTAACGCTTCTTTCGCCGAAGCACGTGCACCGCTGAGGTCTCCCGTTTCTAGTTGAGCCACACCGAAACTCGTGAGGTACTCGGCGAGATCGGGATGCTCGCTCTTGCGCGCGAGCGCAACGCCTCTCAGGTACATTCTTAGCGCGTTACTGTAGTCTCCCCTTCGCCGTGCGGCGTCGGCAAACTGGATCATCCAGGGGATCGAGTCACGCTCGGCGCCGAGCTTGCGAGAGAGCGCAAGTACGCGCGTGAAGATGTCATAGGCAAGATCGAATTCCCCAATCGTTGCGTAAGCCCAGCCAAGATTGCCTTCCGTTTTTTGCAGGGTTGAGTCATCGCGGAGAACACGGGCGGACGTAATCACTTCTTTCTCGGCTCTGATCGCAGCGGCGTAACGTCCTTGCTGCGTCAGAAGCGCCGCGACCGTGGCGAGCGCCTTCATCTCGACGCGAGGATTGCGGTGACGGTGGCTTTCGGTAACCGCGTTTCTGGCGTAGCGAAGACCGACGTCCGTTTGCTTCTGTACGAATTTCTGGTTCGCGCGGTACAACAGCACGATACCCAGGAGTTGGGGCTGCGCGTTGCGGGCGAGAATCTCGGTGCGTTCAAAGATCGAATCGGCTTCATCGTATTTCCCTTGGCGATACGCCGCGACGGCCGTGTTCATCGTCCAACGGACACCGATCTCTGTTTTCTTCAGGCGTGGAGGAAGCGGGGTCACGAGCAACTGCGCCGCCTCACCGGTCTTGTTTTGGCCGAGAAGTGTCTGCGAAAGCAACAGCCGCAGATTCCAGACGGAATCGCTGTCGCTGCCGGCAAACCGCCGCAGGGAAGCGGTGATGAACGGATACGCGGTTTTCCAGTCGCCACCGTCGCACAGCTCTTTGGCATGGCGGCTGGCCGCCTCTTCCGGCGACAGGGGAGCCGCCGCCGAAAGAAAGAGCAACGCAACGATCAACAGACTACGGAATGAGCTCCGTACCATTCGTCCCCACTGACGCCACCGTCATATCGCCGGTAGTCGGGCAACCGAACTCGAGGCGAAACATATTGAGCCGCCGTTCACCGGGCTTGATCACGATCTCAGCGAGCTTGATCGTCCCGAATCCGGCCACCTTGATGACATACCCGTAGCGGCGGATAGGGTGACGCTGGCGCAATTCCGCCGGTGGGATCCTCGCCTCGTCTTCCGGGGTCATCTCCTCAATGCCAGGGATGTCGTCTGCGAGCGAACAGTGGACCAGGCCCTGATCGTCGCGTGCGCCGCCACCGGGAGGCAGGCAGAATCGGTCAGCGACAAGACCCGCCACGTTTAGCAACCCCAACCTGGCGCGGCACGCTGCCTCGTCAAAATTCGGCCCTGCCTTCGCCCGCTCCTTCGCTACGTCTTCCTCGACCCACGACCTCACTTCCGGGCACTGAGAGTTGGCGACGTTCTCGTTCATACCCGCGACCATGGCCTGATGCGTCGGGTACCGGGTGTAGAAACTTTGATTGAAGCGTGGGCCAATGAGACGGCCGGCGATCCTGAGGTTATCAACAGACGTCCCCTGAAAGGTGATCTCCCCTTCCGGTGCTCCCCTGTCGTGGCGCGAGGTGATGCTGCCCACGAGACGATCGACCTGAAGAACATTCAAGACGTTGAGGTTTCTGATCGTCACTGTCGATAGGGTATTGAACGTGTTGTCGGTGTCGTCCTGACTGCCGCTCACGTAGGCGGAAGCTTCGTCAAATGTGACGATCCCGTTGTAGTTGAAGTTGCTGATGGTCTGCGTACCCACACCGCCAGTCGGTGCGAGGGCGACAGATGCCTGACTCTGAATGATTGCCGGACCGGGAAGGACGATACGCCCTCCAAGCGCGACGGCGCTTGCGTTATACGCGAAAGACATGACTGCCTCCTCTCTTCTCTCTGCTGCATTGGTTACCGGAGTCGGACCTTGAAAGGATACGTACTGACTTCCTGCCCGCCGGCCCCTCGGATGACCAGCGTGTAGGTTCCTGAAGTGAGAACCCCCTCGGTTACAAATAGAGTGAGGTCGGAGTCGGGCGAAGGTGGAGGAACATCGAACGTGTCTCCGACCTGGCGCCCTCGTGAGTCGCGTATTTGACCGCGATACGGACCCGGAATGGTGGAAATGAACGGGAAGTCGATGCGAACTGGCTCTCCGGTAGAAGCGTCCACTTCTTTTGCCTCAGCACCCCGAACGTCGCCGTTGATGGGCTGGGGCAAGAGAACATGCGTCGTCTGGATATGGGGTTTCCGGTTCTCAGCGATCTGCTGCACGACCGGTTGATATGCCAATCCGCCGGCTAGGACCACACACGCGGCCGCCCACCAGTTCATGCGGCTTCGGGGTAGCGCCGCCCCATGCGGCACGCCGAGACGTATGGTGGCCTCGATTTTCGCGCCGTCGCGCACGGACATGGCGCACTCAGGGCAATCGAAGAAATGCTCCTCGAAGGCGTCGCGCTCATCCATGTTAAGTTCGCCGAGGATGTAACGTTCCGCGGCCATCGAGTCAATTGCTTTGCTGTGTTCCATTAGTTCGTCTCTCATTCAGGTAGTGACGGCTGCGAGGAATCCGTTACACATCCGGCAACGGCTCCCACAGTCTGCCTCTCGGGATCTCGCCCTCCGCCTCGTCGCGGCAACGCTGTTGGAGCTTGGTGGAGCGAACCGGATCCTCGTTTTTCGCGGTCTTCACGTACCGCAGGCACCACTCGCGGTACCTATTCGTCGTCTCCGGGGAGACGCCTCTTTCGGTCGCGATCTGATTCACGAGAAGCTCCAGATCGAGAAAGAGCTCCGTGAACTCCATCAGGAGACCGGTCCGGCGCTCTATCTCCGTCTGCCAGTTCATCAGCGGTTTTACCACCGTAACGATCACCACCGCGGCCGCGACCAGCGACCAGACCTTTTCCCAGGCCGGTGTGTGCCAGATGGCCCAACCGCCAACGGCGCCGGGTGCGGCAAGTGCCAGAACGATCTCAATCGTGCGGCTCTGCCGCTGAAGACGTGTGAGGCGCTTTGCGTAGTATTTCCGGCTCACCAGCGTTTCGCGAAAGCGGTGGTAGATCTGATCAAGCAGCAAGCGCTCAGTCGTCGTTCCGCCTTCGCCTGTCGGCTTCTCGGTCATTGGCCAGGTCCCGGATCCTGCGAGCTCTGCGGGTCGATCTCCGGCCGAATCCTCACGACATCGCTGCCAGGCCATGCGTTTCGGAACTTTTCCTTGGCTCGATGCAGCAGTACCCGCAGATAGCCACGGTCGACTCGAAATTCGCGGCAGACGTCCTCGGGGTTACGCTCGTGGAAGAAGAGCGCACGCAAAATGTCGGCATCCCTTTTTGGCAGTTTGTTGATCACTCGGCGGACGCGTTCGCCCTCCTCGCTGCTGAGGAGCGCGCTTTCGACGTCCTCCGATGTGGTGACGTTGAGGTGCTCTTCCGCCAGCGGCTCGGTCCGGTTGATTTGACGCCAGCTCTCGAGGAGAACGTTGTTGCAGACCGTGTTGACGTAGGCACCGAGCTTCCGGCCGTCGCGGATGCCCCCATCCGCCGAACGCAACTTAGCAAAAAAGCGGACAAAGGTCGTCTGCCGGACGTCATCGATGGCATCAAGTGACGGCAGTCGCCTGCGGAGCTTGATCAGCAGAATCTGCTGGAAATACGAGGTAAAATGTTCCTCAGTCCAGCGGTCGCCTTCCCGCAGACGCCGGACGTATTCGTCGTCGAACGTGAAGAGGTCCATAAGTATAAGAGTGACAAAAACGTTACTTTAGCAGCTACTCACCCTTCCGGCTGCGCGTATTTCCTTAGCCGCGCAGCCGGCTGACGGCCTTCCGAAGCGCGGCGTGACCGATGGCGATGTCGACGCTGCGCTGAAGCATCGGAATGTATTGCGATGAGAACGCGCCCTCGGCTTTCGCACCGAAGAGGCGGTCGATACGGTCGGCGATGGCGGTGACGTCCGCGGCTTCGAAATCAGTCCGCACCATCTCGTCGATGTCGACGATGAGCGCGGTGGCAGGCTTGAGCCATTCGAAGAAGGGATCGTCGGTCAGGAGCTGAAGCAGTTGCGCGGGTTTGACGGGCGCGACGGCGAGCGCGTAGTCCTCCTTTGCGGCATCGATGAGAGCGCGATGAAGCGGAAGAAGAAGCTTCGAGACCTCGCGGAGCGATTCACGCTGAACAGCGCGCTCCGGCGAGTCCGGCGTGTGCATCGTCCGCGCGTAGAACGATTTCTTGTCGAGCGGCATGGCCCCGTAAACATCGCGCCTCCACGGTTGGTTGGGGAAGGGTGGGTAGGCAGTGGCCAACCGTGGAGGCGCGAAACGGTGATGATGAGAATCGAAAGTCTACCGCAAGTAGAGCGGCGCAGGTAAAGGTCTTTCTTGCCTCCGCGCGGCGCGCGGACTTAGAATGCGCCCCCGCGCCGGGCCCGCCTCGGAATGTGATTCCGGCACGGGTGGTTAACGACGCTTGCTCGCACCCATAGCTTAATTGGATAGAGCATCTGACTACGGATCAGAAGGTTCGAGGTTCGAGTCCTCGTGGGTGCACCAAACTAGAGGAACAACCGGCGGCGGGCAAAGAGCCCGCCGTTGTAATCTTTGAACGATGGAACATCAGGCGCGGTGGATGAAAGAAGCCCTTGCGCTTGCGGAAGAAGCGGCCGCGGATGGAGAGATCCCGGTCGGCGCCGTGATCGTCGACAGCGAGGGCGTGATCATCGGACGCGGCCGTAACCGGCGCGAGTCCGGCGATCCTCTCGGACATGCCGAGCTGATCGCCATCCGGCAGGCCGCCGAGGCAATCGGCGACTGGCGGCTGGAAGGAACGACGATGGTGGTGACGCTCGAACCGTGCGCGATGTGCGCCGGCGCGCTCGTCAATGCCCGCGTCGCGAAGCTGATCTTCGGAGCGTTCGATCCGAAGGCGGGTTTCTGCGGCACGCTCGGAAATCTGGTTCAGGATGCAAGGCTCAACCACCGGCTGGATGTCGTCAGCGGGATTGATGCCGAGGAGTCGAAGCGTCTTCTGCAGGAGTTCTTTCAAGGGTTGAGAAAGCGGTCGCAGGATACGGAGAGGTGGCAGAGTGGTTGAACGCGGCGGTCTCGAAAACCGTTATACCTTCACGGGTATCGGGGGTTCGAATCCCCCCCTCTCCGCCAGGCCGCGCGGCGGCCGGCGTTGGTTGGCCTAGCCTCGGCCGACAGTCCGTACTAAGTTACCTTCGCGAACACCGCGAGTTTTTTGAACGGAGAGATGGCCGAGTGGCTTAAGGCGCACGCTTGGAAAGCGTGTGTACGTTAACGCGTACCGTGGGTTCGAATCCCACTCTCTCCGCCACCGGGCACGGCCCGGCGCGTTGGTTGGCCAAGCCTTCTTCAGGAGTTGTCAGCGCGATGCGGTTCCGCGTGACTTCCTCACGTTTCCGTCCTTTATCACGTTACGATCGTGCTACCGTAAATCAGTGCCTACAGTTCGGTTGCGCTTCGTCTGTGCGTTGCTGCTGGTGTCGCCGTCGCTCCTTGCGAACGTCGTGATCGACACGATCGAGATCAACCAGGCCATTGGCATTCAGAAGAACGGCAACTTGAAATTCGTCGCAGGGAAGGATGCCGTGGTCCGCGCATTTCTCGCGGAGGCGGTGACCATCGACGAGTCGAAAACGAATGCCACGATCCGGCGCGATGGACATCTCGTCGCGACCATTCCGCCGATCGCACAGCAGGCACCGACGCGCGTCGTCGATTTTCTTTGTCCGACTCGCGATGCGTGCGGTAACTGGGCGGCCGGCAACTACGAGTTCGAAGTGCGGGTCAACGGAGCGACCAGGAGCACGCGCGGAACGACCTACGCGTTCGTCGAGCGCGCCACGATGCGCATTCTGGCGGTGCCGGTGACCGCGAACTACGGCGGCACGATCGTGCCGGTCAGCGACTCGCGCTGGAAAACGTTCGCCGACTACATCCGTTCGACCTATCCCCTCGCCGCCGACAAAGTCATCTGGGTCACACGCGAGCCGTTCGATGCAAGCGATCCGCGCTTCGACATCGAAACCGAAGACGGCCAGGAACAACTCTGGAGCGCGCTCTCGAAGCTGGTCCCTGAATCGTGCGCCGGCAATCCGGATGAAGAAGGCTGCTACACGCAGGTCTTCGGGTTCATTCAGGCGCGGCCGGAGGTCTATCCGAATGGAACGCTGCAGGGTTTCACGTATGGAAAACCCGCCAACATCGGCGTCCTTAGCGACGACGATGCACCGGGCACGGTCGCGCACGAGATCGGCCACACATATGGTCTGGGCGACACGTACGACGGCGGCAGCTTCGCATGCGACGTCAACCCGGCGCCTGACGAGTTTCGCGGAACAACGTTGTCGGTCAACGACAACGGCGACGAAGGCGATGAGATCGAGCCGGAGGCTGCCTGCGCCTCAGGACGCGTGCCGCTCGATGGCGTCAGCGGGACGAGGATCCCTGCCGAACATCATCCCTACGAGGTCGGAGGGCGCGGTGCTCTCGGCGACTCCGCGGAGTACATGGGCTCGGGTGGAAAGCAGGCGCAGTTCTGGACGTCGCAGGACGCCTACGACCATCTCTTCGATCAACTCGCGCCCAAACCGAAAATCACCCACGCGAAGAAGCCGCAACGCTACGTGCAGTGCTTCGGCACGATCCATCGCAAGGCAACGTCCGGGAACGACGTGAGGATCGACCCGTGCTGGACGTTCTACGACAGCGATGCGATTGCGAACACCACCGGCGAGTACCAGCTCGTTGCCGTCGACGTTGATGGGAAGGTCGTCGCTTCGAGCGTGATCCAGCCGGAGTTCGATCCAGTCGCGCCGAAGGGCCGTCATCCGAAGCATCTCGCCTGGGGCGCGTTCGAAGGCGTGGTCGCGTTCCCGAAAGGAATCGCTGCGCTTCGGGTCATTCACGGCAACACCGTTCTCCGCGAGCTGCCCGTCAGCGCGCATGCGCCAGTGGTGAAGAAGGTCGCGCCCGAAGCGAAAGGGCGCGTGAAGAAGAAGCTCACCATTACGTGGGACGCAAACGATGCGGACAACGCCGCGTTGGTCTATGAAGTCGATTACAACGCGGACGTCACGAACAAGAGCTCCAAATGGGAAGTGCTCCGCCGCGACCTCACGAAGAAGCAATTGACGATCGACTTCGCCACGATGGCCGGCGGTCCGCATGCGAAACTTCGCGTATGGGCGAGCGACGGCATCCTCGCGGTGTCCGCAGAGAGCGCGGAGTTTCGCGTTCCCGCCAAAGCGCCGCAGGTGATGATCGAAGAGCTTCCCAACCACGGCGTCTACACGTTGGGTGACGACGTCATCCTCGATGGTGATGCCTTCGACCTGCAGGATGACCACATCAAGGAATCGCAGCTTCGATGGAGCTCGAACGGCCGTTCCCTCGGCAAAGGCTCGCCGATCAAGCTCTCACACCTGGCCGCCGGCGATCACGTCATCAAGCTTGCGGTGACGAACTCCCTCGGCGTGACGGGATCGGACACGGTCACTGTGCGCGTGGTGCAGAAACCGTAACCGCGATTCAGGCTGACCAGGCTCGCAGTCTGATCGCGGCCGTTACGGCCAATGCGGCGGCAAGGGTCATCAACATCCAGCCGGACAATGTGGGTAGGTCATTCACCACTGTGAGCGTTCCTGACGCGGCGGCGCCGGGTGCGGCCTCGCTGGAGGTGACTTGCGACGTCGTGTTGATGTGTGCGCCGAGGGTTATACCCTTCACGCTGACGGTAATCGTGCACGACTGGCCCGCCGCAAGCACATTCGATGTGCTGGAAAAGGTGTCCGTGCCGGGATTGATGGAGAAGATGCCTCCCCCGGTTGCGAGTGTGCTGCATGTGCCGCCGGTTTGGGTGATGAGATCGATCCCCGCCGGCATCGTGTCGTTGAACTGAACGTTCGTGAGCGGGACAGCGTTGGGATTCGTCACCGTGATCGTCCCAATGGACATGCCGTTGAGCGCGACCACGGCAGGGGAAAAGCTCTTGGTGATGACCGCCGAGGCGGCCTGGGCAAACGCTGTTGCTGCGAAGGACGCGCTGATGAGCACGTTCATGACGATAGGAATGCACGACGACCTTTGATTCATGATGCTCCTTCTTGATCGCGAGGATTGTGGTCATTGTCGAACATTCCACGCTCGCGCCACGAACTATTTTCAGGAGCTCGGCCTCAGCCACGCAGCATGATCCAGCTACTTCGAGCCAAACAGGCCGACGGTCACACCTTCATTAGTGACCGGCATCGTCCGAGCGCATGTGTGGAGGATCTCCGCGACGCATTGGTTTGCCTCCGCTTCGGTCGCTGTCCTCTGCGGGATGTGCGCGCCGAGGTTTGTGAAGCGGATGAAAACGGCTAGGTGAGCGATTGACGGATCGGTGCAGCCGCAGCGCGACGGTGTGCCGGTGAACGACGCGGAGCGGAGGCGGTAGCGGGCCGCGAGGTCGGGGTACTGGTCTTCGAGTGGACCTGCCCAGAAGAACTCGAAGATGCGCTTACCGTTCGCGAAGATGTCGACGCGGCTTCCAGGAGCGATGAAACCTCTCGCCTCGGCCGCGGTCAGTGCTTCGCGGATTGGAAAGAAGAGCGGTGCGTCGGAGTGCTCGATGAAGCCGCGGGCGGAGGTTGGCCGGAACGCATCCGTCATCGCCGGACCGAGACCGACCGCATTGAGAACGAAGGTGACGATCACAACGAGTATCGCTTCACGCCGGCTCTCCGTGAGGAGCTCGGCGAAGAATCCCCAGGCCAAGGCCGCCATCGCCAGTGGAATGAGATTCAAGCGCGGATACCCCGGCCACGGCTGCAGAATCTTTGCGAAGTACATGACCGTAAAGTCGGTGACGCCAATCAATAGCAGCGCCGCAAAGGCGCGATGTCTCGAGGCAAAGATCAGCAGTAGAACCAATGCGCCGATCACGAGCGGTAAGGCGATCCCAAACTGCAACGTGATGCGATCCCTGAAGAGCGCGAAATGGGAGGCGCTGAGCGCCTCCGATGGGACGGGTGACGCCACCCCCCATGTCTTGAAAAGCTCACGCGCCCGCCAGAAGAGAACGAATGGAGTCACAGCCACGGCGGAAACGAGAAGATGCTCGAGTTGGGTGCGACGGTTCCCGCGAAAGGGAAAGTAGATGGCGGCCACGATCAGCACGGAGAGGATCAACTGCTCTTTCACCATTGCCGCCACGCCGAGCAGAAGTAGCGGCCGCCAGACCCCTTCTTCGCCGAAACGGATGAGGTGCTCCGCGGCAGTGAGCAGCAGCACGATCGCCCAAGGCTCGAGATAGCCGCTCGTGAAGTAGTAGACGTTGTCCTTCTGCCAGAAAAGCAGCCCGGCGATCGTCATCGCCGCGATGTCGACATGCCTTCGCACGATGAGGGGCCGCAGCAAAAGCAACCATGCTGGAATGGCCAGCGCGTTCAGCAACCGCTCGACATTCAGCGGCGACGTAGCGTGCATCACGACACGGAGCGGAACCGAGAAGAAGTGCAACGTGCCCGGATAACGTCCCGCAAATGAGAGTGGCTGCGGCATTGCCACGCCGATCGCGGCTACGACACCCAGCGCGATCAACGCGATCGGGAGCTCGTTGCTTCGCCGTGCGTGCCATACGATGAGCACCATCGCGATCACCGCTGCAATCCAGCCCCACGGCCACCAGAACGCATACGCCTCGATCGCGCAGGCGTTGTGCAACCACTGGTCGCCGAGGTACGGGAACTCCTGCCGCCACGTGGCGATGAGGTAGACGAACGCGGGAGCGGAAGCGACGGTCACCAGAAACGCGTCGCGGACATTCGCGCGAATGGCTCCTTCCGCGGGCGATGGCAGGCGGAAGGTGAACACCTGCGCGGCAGTTGCGACCGCGAGAGCCGCGATCCAGGTCAGCGGAAAGAGCGCGGGCGTGCCGATCCAGACTCCCGATACGAGAATGACCGCGAGGAGGTAGACGGTCAGGAGCCGGCTTGGCAAGGCTTGTCGAGTATAGCCAAGGTGGAAGTTCTCCCGGATTCGCCCGGTTCCGGCACCGTGCGGGTTACAATCCCGCCCCGTTTCACGGCCCGCTGGGATGAGCCCGGGTCCTGTGCAGCAGGCACACTGAACCTCGTCAGGTCCGGAAGGAAGCAGCGATAAGGTGTTCCCCTGTGTGACACAGTACGGCCTGGGCTCTTCTCAGCGTGCGGTGAAACGCGCACTGGTTTTCCCCGCCGTACCCTCCTAGACTCCACGCCACATGTCCTATCAAGCGCTGGCGCGCAAATACCGGCCTCAATCCTTCAGCGACGTCATCGGCCAGGACACCGTCGTCCGAACGCTCCAGAATGCGATCGAAGGCAACCGCATCCATCACGCCTACCTCTTCGCCGGGGTCCGCGGCGTCGGCAAGACCACCGCGGCGCGAATCCTGGCCAAAGCGCTGAACTGCGTGAAAGGTCCGACGACCGAGCCGTGCAACGAGTGCACGATCTGCCGCGAGATCACCGAGGGCATCGACCTCGACGTCCGCGAAATCGACGCCGCCACCTACACCGGCGTTGACAACATCCGCGAGCTGCGCGACATCACGCAATTCCAGCCGGCCCGCGACCGGAACCGCATCTTCATCATCGACGAAGCGCACATGCTCTCGACCGGCGCGTGGAACGCGCTGTTGAAACTCCTCGAAGAGCCGCCGCCGCACGTGGTTTTCATGTTCGCGACGACGGAGATCAACAAGGTTCCGCAGACGATCATCTCGCGCGTCCAGAAAGAGATGCTGCGCAAGATCACCCTCGACGAGTTGAAGGAGCGCGTGCGGAGAATCTGCGAATCCGAGGGGATCGAGGCGGACCGCGGCGCGATCGAGATCATCGCCCGCCGCGGCGAAGGAAGCGTGCGCGACGCTCTCTCCCTTCTCGACCAGGTGATTGCCTTCGGCGGCCGTTCGATCACGGCGGCTGATGTTGCCACGGTCCTTGGGCTTTCCGACTCGACCTTCTTCGCGCGCATCGCCGGTCTCATCGCCGAAGGCGATCACGGCGGCATTCTCGAAGCGCTGGATGAGGCATCCGAGAGCGGACGCGACTTCAAGATGCTGTATCGCGATCTGCTGAGCTTTTTCCGCAATCTGCTGCTCGTCACCGGACGCGCCAACGAGTCGATGCTCGCTGTCGCGCCCGAGGACATGCCGGCCATCCGCACGGCAGCGGAGATGTTCTCGTACTCCGAGCTGCTGCGGATTGCCAATCTCCTGCTCCGCGACGACGAGACGGTCAACCGCGCGGAGCATCAGCGGCTGGCGGTCGAGATCGCGCTACTGAAGGCGGCAACGTTCCCGCGGTTACGCGCCGTCGAAGAGGCGCTGGCTTCGGGAGGTAGCGCGGTCTCGCAGTCTCGCGGTCGCGCGGTATCCGAGCCCAAAGCGGCGCTGCCAGCTACACACCGCGAGACCGCGCAACCGCGAGACCCCGAGACCGCGTCAACGCAACCTCGAGACCTCGAGACCGCGTCACCCGCGACCATCGAGTCCTTCATCGAGCGCGTGCAGAAGGCGCGGCCGCTCATCGGCGGCTACCTCGGCGCCGCGAAATCGCGCCGGCGCGACGGCAGCAAACTCCTGCTCACGTTCAACGATTCGTTCACCGCCGATCAGGTCCGCGGCGCGCGCGAGACGCTCGAGCAGCTCGCCGCGGAGGTCTTCGGCGAAACGATGTCGATCGACGTCCAGCTCGACTCGCCCTCGGCAGCGGCCCAGGCCGCGAAGGCCTCGTCGCCTCTTCGCGACGATCCTGTCGTCCAGGCATTCCAGAAGCATCTCGGCGCGGACCTCGTCGAGTCACGAAAGCGGTAAAGGGAGAGCTCATGAATCCGAAGCAATTGATGAAGCAAGTGCAGCAGATGCAGGAGCAGATGCAGCAGCGGATGACGGCGTTGCGCGTCGAGGGAAGCGCCGGCGGCGGAATGGTCAAGGCAGCGATGAACGGCTCCAAGGAGTTGCTGGCCATCACTATCGACAAGGAAGCCGTCGATCCCAATGACGTCGAGATGCTGCAGGATCTGGTCGTTGCCGCCGTGAACGAAGCCTCGCGCAAGGTCGATGAGGAGATGGCCAGCTCTGTCGGCGCGATGACCGGCGGGATGAAGATTCCGGGACTGTTTTGATGGTTGCAAGGTTGCTCGGTTGCTAAGTAGCGGCGACCAGCAACCCAGCAACCCAGCAACCCAAATGACCGCTCCCCCTCTCGCCAACCTCATCAACGAGCTGACCAAGCTGCCCGGTGTCGGGGGGAAGTCAGCCTCCCGCATCGCGTATCACATCCTCAAACGCACGACCAGCGAGGCGGAGTCGCTGGCGAACGCCATCGTGGATGTGAAGTCGAAGATCTTCCGCTGCTCGATCTGCAACAACATGACAGACGTCGAGCCGTGCGCCATCTGCTCCGATCCGCGCCGCGATGCCAGCGTGATCTGCGTGGTCGAAGAAGCGTTCAATATCCCGACCATCGAGCAGACGCGTGATTTCCGCGGCCTGTTTCACGTCCTCCTCGGCGCGCTCTCACCACTGAAAGGAGTCGGCCCTCATGACATCGACGTCGGAGGGCTGATCAAGCGCGTGCAGGCGGGAGGCGTCCGCGAGGTGATCGTGGCCACGAATCCGAATGTGGAGGGGGAAGCGACGGCTCTCTACCTGGCGCAGCAACTCCGGCCGCTCGAGGTGAAAACGACGCGGCTTGCGTTCGGTTTGCCTGTCGGCGGCGACCTGGAGTATGCCGATCAGGTCACGATGGCGAAGGCGCTGGAAGGGCGGCGCGAGATCACGTAGCTCGGGAAGTCTGGCCGACGTGTGCTACATTCATCCGTCCTAGTCTTCTTCGCGAAACTATTGGTGAAAATACAAGATGGCGACTCCTGATCTCGTGATGTACGAGGAGGAGTACCAGCAGATCAAGGACACGCTCCAGCGACTGCAGGTCGACTCCAATTCCAAAATCGTCTTTCTGGTCGACAAAAACGGCCAGCAGATTGCCGTTCACGGCGACATGCGCGGCGTGGATGCAACCTCGCTCGCCTCGCTGACGGCCGGCAATGTCGCCGCCACCGATGGTCTGGCGAAACTCATCGGCGAGAAGGAGTTCTCGATCCTCTTCCATGAAGGGGAGCGGGACAACATTCACATTTCCCTCGTTGCCCAGCGCGTGATCCTGGTGGTGATCTTCGACGACCGCTCGTCTCTCGGGCTGGTGCGGCTGCGTGTGAAGAAGGCATCCGCGGAGCTGGAAAAGACGTTCGAGGTCCTGCTGCGGAAATCCGAGGAGGAGCGCGGTAGTCTTTCCAGCCGCTTCGACTCGCCTTTCGCCGAGATCACCGACGAGGATATCGACAGTCTCTTCAGCGAATAGTTCCGCATGACGTTCATCAACTACGCAGCGCGCGAGATCAACTGCAAAATCGTCTACTACGGGCCCGGCCTGTGCGGGAAGACGACTAATCTGCAGTGGATCTACGACAAGACGAACCCGCAGGCGAAGGGAAAGCTGATCTCGCTGGCCACGGAGACGGACCGCACCCTGTTCTTCGACTTTCTGCCGCTCGACCTCGGCACGGTTCGCGGATTCAAGACCCGTTTCCATCTCTACACCGTTCCCGGCCAGGTCTTCTACGACGCATCGCGGAAGCTGATCCTGAAGGGTGTGGACGGCGTTGTGTTCGTCGCCGATTCGCAGGAAGCGCGGATGGAGGCGAACAACGAGTCGCTCCAGAACCTCGACAAGAATCTGAAAGAGCAGGGGTACGAGCTGAAGACGGTGCCCTACGTGCTGCAGTTCAACAAGCGCGATCTGCCCACGGCGCTGCCCGCCGACGAGATGTACCGCCAGCTCAACTTCAAGGGCGAGCCGACCTTCGAGGCGGTGGCCATGAACGGCACCGGTGTTTTCGATACACTGAAAGCCGTGGCCAAGCTGGTGCTCACGGAGCTGAAGAAGAAATAAGCGCGGTCACGAACCTCTTACCGGGTTGCATACAATGAAGATCGCTTTCGTCAAACCACCTGTCGGTGGCATTCTCGGCCTGGAGATGCTCACCTTCGTGGAGCCTCTCGGCCCGATCTGCGTCGCCGCGTGCCTCGAAGCCGAAGGGCACGAGTGCAAGGTGTTCGACCTCCGTATCGACGGCGAAGAGCACGGCCTCGATCTCTGCAAGCGCTTCGCGCCGGACGTCGTCGGTTTGCAGTGCAATTTCACGACCGAGCGCAACCGCACGGTCCGCCTCGCGCAGCGCATCAAACGGGAGAACCCCGGCGTCTTCGTCGTCGTCGGCGGCCACGACGCCTCGCGCGATCCGAACTGGTTCCACCACGAGGTGATCGACGCGGTAGCGGTCGGCGACGGCGAGGAAGTGATGCCGCCGATGGTCGACGCCATCCAGCGCGGACACGATCTGGCCACCATTCCCGGCCTGATGCTCCATCGGGATGGCCGCTGGATCAGCACCGGGCACGCGCCGACGCGCAAGAATCTCGACGACTATCCGTTGCCGGCGCGGCATCTCATCGAACACTACGCCGATCACTACTACATCAACTTCCACAAGCCGCTGGCCTTGATGGAGACCGCGCGCGGCTGTCCCTTCAAGTGCAACTTCTGCTCGGTCTGGAAGTTCCACGAGTCGACCTTCCGGGAGAAATCTCCCGAACGCGTCGTTCGCGAGCTGCAGGCGATCAAGGCCGAGGCCATCTTCATCACCGACGACATCTTCTGGATGAACGTCAGACGCGGCGAACAGATGGCCAGGCAGATCAAGGCCGCCGGCATCAAGAAGTTTTTCACCGTCCAGACGCGGACCGACATCATCTGCAAGTTCCCTCACCTCATCGAGATGTGGAAGGACTGCGGCAAGCTGGCGATCTTCCTCGGGCTGGAGTCGGTCACCGATGAAGGTCTGAAGGCGGTCAACAAGAAGAACACCGCGGACAACAACGTCAAAGCGATCAAGATCCTTCAGGATCTCGGCGTCGGATTCACGCCCAACTTCATCGTCGACCCGGCCTGGACCCGCGACGATTTCAAACGCCTGCGCGACTGGATCGATCACACCGGTGCCTACAACAGCGGCTTCTCGGTTCTCACGCCGCTTCCCGGTACCGATTTGTGGGACACGGCCAAAGAGCGCGTGACGACGCACGATTGGGAGATGTACGACATCGTCCATGCCGTCCTTCCGACGACGCTGTCGCTCGACGACTTCTACGAAGAGTATTCGCGCCTCTGGCGCCACGCCCTCGACGTCCGCTACCGCTACCGCGGAAAGTGGAAGACGTACGTGCAACTTGGCGCGGCGTTGGCCACCGGCAAGGTCTCGCTGAACAACGTCCGCCGCGGACTGGGGATGGCGAAGACGTTCAGCAAGCCGGAAACGTTTCTGCGGGCCCACGAGTAGCGGCTGCGGCAGTTACAATCCCGCGCGATGCGCCATCACGGCCTCAACATCGTCGCCATCGGCGGGGGCACCGGCCTCTCGACACTGCTGCGCGGTTTGAAGCGGTATGTCGACGCGGACGGTCCGTGGTCGGTTGCCCGCCTCGGCGCGATCGTAACCGTGACGGACGAAGGCGGCAGCTCCGGCGCCTTGCGGAAAGAGTTCGGCATGTTGCCGCCGGGCGATGTTCGCAACTGCATCGTTGCGCTTGCCGAGGAAGAGCACCTTCTTTCGCGCCTCTTCAGTTATCGCTTCGAAAACGCCGAATCATCGCTGGGCGGACACTCGCTCGGCAATCTCCTGCTGGCCGCCCTGACCGACATCACCGGCAGCTTCGACCAGGCTATCCTCACGGCATCGGAAGTCCTCAATATCGCCGGTGAGATCTATCCGTCGACACTTGCCGACGTCCGTCTGCGGGCGATGCTTGCCGATGGTTCGGCGCTCCTCGGCGAGGTTGCGATCAGCGGCTCGTACCTCGGCCAGAAAACCGCCGCCCCGCCTCGGCACGCGAGGATCGTTCATCTCAGCATCGATCCCGCGGACGCGCAGCCGACCGAGCGCGCGCTGGCGGCGCTCAACGCGGCCGACCTGGTGCTGATCGGTCCGGGCTCGCTCTATACCTCCGTGCTCCCTAACCTGTTGATCAAACCGATCGCCGAGGCGTTGCGTCAGGCAAGGGCGTTGCGGGTTTACATCTGCAACGTCATGACCCAGCCGGGAGAGAGCGACGGCTACACCGCCGAGGAGCACCTGGCGGCGATCATCGAGCACGCCGGTCTCGTGGTCGATGTGATGGTCCTCAACGGCGGCCGTCCCTCGGAGGCGATTCTCGACGCCTACGCCTCGCAGAAGCAGCATCCGGTGCAGTTCGACGTAAACGCCATCCGCGAGCTCGGCGTGACGCCGTTTTTCGGCGACATCATCGAGGAGGAAAACTACGTCCGCCACAATTCCGTGGCTCTCGCGGACACGATCTTCCGGCTGTATGACCGCTATGGCCGGACCCTTGAAAGGATGAGGCGGACGGAGGCATGACTGCATTGAACGCATCGCCCGAAAACCTCGACGTGATCATCATGGCTGCCGGTCAGGGCACGCGCATGAAGTCGGCGACGATCAAGATTCTTCACACTGCTGCCGGCCGGCCGATCATCGACTACGTCCTCGATCTTGCCGCGGAGATCGGCACGCGTCCGCCGATCATGGTCGTCGGCCACCAGCGCGAGGCAGTGCAACAAGCCGTCGGCGGCCGCGCCCGCTATGCGGTGCAGGAAGAGCAAAAAGGAACCGGCCACGCCGTTCTGCAGGCCGTTCCGCTGCTCGACGGCGCACGGCATGTCCTGATCCTTTCGGGAGACGTACCTCTTACACGCCCCGAAACGTTGCGGCGGCTGCTCGATGAGCACGAGCAGTCGCAGAACGCGCTCACGCTTCTGACGATGAAACTCGACGACCCGGCGATGTATGGCCGCATCGTGCGCGACTCCGGCGGCGCCGTGGCCCGTATCGTCGAGGCCAAGGATGCGTCCGATGATGAAAAGCGCATCAACGAGGTCAACGCCGGCATCTATGTCTTCGACGGCCGGTACCTGATCGATAACCTTCGCAACCTCTCGACGAGCAATGCGCAGGGGGAGTACTACCTGACGGACCTGCTCGGCGTGCTGCGCGGCGCTGGGAAACGCGTTGGTGCCGTCGTCGCCGGCGATCCGATCGAGGCGCTTGGGGTGAACTCGCGCGCCGATCTGGCTTCTGTCGAAGGAGAGATCCAGCGCCGGGTGGTCGCGGCGTTGATGAACGATGGCGTCACCTTCCGCAACCCGGCGACGGTCGTGATCGATTCGACCGTGACCATCGGCAATGACACCGTCGTCTACCCGTTCGTGACGATCGAGGGGAAGACGACGATCGGCTCACGCTGTGTGATCGAACCGGGAGTCCATCTCGTCGACGTCCAGGTTGGGGATGACGTTCATCTGAAGACCGGAACCGTGGCCGAGGATGCGGTCATCGCGAATGAGGCGACGGTTGGCCCCTATGCCCATCTTCGTCCGGGTTCGCGGCTCGGCCGTCACGTGAAGGTCGGCAATTTCGTCGAGACAAAAAAGGCGGTGTTCGGTGACGGAGCGAAAGCATCGCATCTTTCGTACATCGGCGACGCCGAGGTTGGAGCGGACGCGAACATCGGTGCCGGGACGATCACCTGCAACTACGACGGCGTGAACAAGCACAGGACGATCATCGAGGATGGCGCGTTCATCGGCTCGGATACCCAACTGGTCGCTCCGGTCCGGGTCGGCAAAGGCGCATATGTCGGCGCGGGCTCGACCATCACGAAAGATGTTCCTCCCGGCGCGCTGGCGATGAGCCGCACGCCGCAGCGAGTCATCGAAGGATGGGTGGCGCGGAAGAAAAAGAAGTAGGGGGCGGCGCTTCGAGCACGCCGAAACCGGCGTGCTCCAGTTTCCAGGCATGAAGCATGAGCCGTTTCGCACGCGCGCCGGAACCGTAGCGCCGGTCGCCAGCGACCGGATGACCGATCGATGCCGCGTGGACGCGAATCTGATGCGTTCGCCCGGTCTCGATGATGACTTCCACCAATGTCGTGATCCCATCACTGGATCGCGGTCGAAACGTGGATCGCGCGCTCTTGCCCTGTACCGGTGTCTCGACGACGCGTTCCTCGCGCAATTCCCCCTCGAGAATGGCCAGGTACGTCTTCCGGATCTCGCCGTTCGCGAATAACGCCGCCAACCTTGCTGCCGCCTCCGCGGTTCTGGCAAAGAGAACGACTCCGCTCGTCGGAGTATCCAGGCGATGAATGAGCCAGACTTCGCGGAATCGAAGCCGTAGCAGCTCCTCGAGTGATCGCTGCACCCGATCGCGCGCCGGCTGGGTAGGCATCCCGGCCGGCTTGTCGACCGCGATCCAGTCGTCGCCCTCACGGATCACGGCAATCTCGGGAACGTCCTCGACGACGGCAATCCGATCGTCGGGACCGACGTCGCGCGAGGCGATCGACACCGCCCGTTCATTGACGAGCACACGCCGCGCCGCAATCAGCTCGCGCGCGTGGCGGCGTGAGATATCGGGATAGCGGGCGGCGATCGCTTGGTCGAGACGCATGATTGGTAAAAACAACGAAAGGCACAGCGAGCGCTGTGCCTTTCCACATCATTGACCGCGAAAGCTTTACTTCGCCGCCAACCGCGCCGGCTTCGACGGAGCCGCTGCGGCGACCGCCGGCTCGCCGCCTTCGATTACCGTCAGCTCGGGGACGCCGATGCCGAGGGCGCGGCGGACCTTGGCTTCGATCTCGCCGGAGAGATCGGGGTTCTCTTTGATGAAGGCCTTGGCGTTCTCGCGGCCCTGACCGAGGCGCATATCGCCGTAGGAGAACCAGGAGCCGGACTTGTCGATGATCTTGTTCTCGATTCCGATGTCGATCAGCTCGCCGGTCTTGGAGATTCCTTCGCCGTAACCTACGTCGAACTCCGCGTGGCGGAACGGGGCGGCGCACTTGTTCTTGACCACTTTCACTTTCACGCGCGAGCCGACCACTTCTTCGCCTTCCTTGATCTGATTCGTGCGGCGGATGTCGATACGGATCGAGGAGTAGAACTTCAGGGCCCGGCCGCCGGTGGTGGTCTCGGGGTTGCCGAACATCACACCAATTTTTTCACGAATCTGGTTGATGAAAATCAGTGACGTTTTAGATTTGGAAACAATGGCTGTTAATTTACGCAACGCTTGGGACATTAAGCGTGCGTGTAATCCCATATGAGAATCGCCCATCTCGCCGTCGAGCTCGGCCCGCGGCACCAGCGCGGCAACCGAGTCGATGACGATGACGTCGATCGCTCCCGACCGCACCAGAACCTCGGCGATCTCCAGCGCCTGCTCGCCGCTATCCGGCTGCGAGACCAGGAGGTTGTCGATGTCGACCCCGAGCTTTTTGGCGTACTCGGCGTCGAGGGCATGTTCGGCGTCGATGAACGCCGCCAGGCCGCCGGCTTTCTGCGCCTCGGCGATGACGTGGAGCGAAATGGTGGTCTTGCCCGACGATTCCGGGCCGAAGATCTCGATGATCCGGCCGCGCGGCACGCCGCCGACGCCGAGCGCCGCATCGACGCCGATCGAGCCGGTGGAGATGGCGCTGATCGGCACGAACTCCTTCGCGCCGAGGCGCATGATCGAGCCTTTGCCGAACTGACGCTCGATCTGCGTCAGGGCTGTTTCTGCTGCTTTGAGTTTGTCTGAGGGTACTGTGGCCATGGCTACTCCTTCGATGATTCGAATAGGTGGATAGAAAGGTAGTGACGAATGGTCGGATCGGCGGGCATTCGTGTGGTGGAGGGAGTGTACGCCGCGTTTTTTTCAGCCGTCAAGAAACTCTACTATTAGTAGCTTTTCGGGACCGAAATCGCCTTCCAGATCGCTTTCAGGTCGTCCACGAAGCGCCGCATCTCCTCGTGTCGCGCTTCGTCGCCCGGTGCGCGAAGGATCGACGACGGATGGACGGTGGCGGTGACGAATGGGGCGAGATCAGACGGAACGAACTGCGCGCGTTGCGCGGAAACGCGGAACTTCGGGCCGATCACCGCCTGGGCCGCGGTCGAGCCGAGGCATACGATCGCGCGCGGCTTAACGACGGCGATCTCCGCCTGAAGCCAGGGGCGGCAAGCCGTAATCTCGGCCGCGTTCGGCTTCTTGTGGATGCGCCGTTTGCCGCGCGGCTCCCACTTGAAGTGCTTGACGACGTTCGTGACGTAGACCGCCGTCCTGTCAATCCCAGCCTCGGCGAGCGCCTTGTCGAGCAGGGCGCCGGCCGGGCCGACGAACGGCGCGCCGGCGAGGTCTTCTCTGTCGCCCGGCTGCTCGCCGATGAGCATCACCGTTGACGTTTGCTTGCCTTCGCCGAAGACCGTCTGGGTGGCGCTCTTCCAGAGATCGCACGCCTGGCAGCCGGCGGCCGCGGCTTGTAACTTCCTGATGGTTGGCCGCGACGGAATCTCGATCTCTCTCACGACTTCGGCGAGAGTGCAATCGATGATCCCGCCCTTGTCAGAACGCTTTTCGCATCTCCCGAGGCAAATGCTCAGCGTCGAAATGGACTTCAAGTCGAACGATGAGGATTTGGGTTTCGAAGATGACGATTTCTCATCAGGAGATGACGATTTCTCATCGGAAGAGACGATTTCTCAAAAAAGATGACGACGTTGATGTCGATGGATGACGATTTGTCAAAAAAGATGATGATTTGTCAAAAAAGATGACGATTCGTCTTCCGACGATGCCGATTTGTCAAAAAAGATGACGATTTGTCAAAAATGACGACGATGTCGACGTCGAAGCTGACGATTTGTCATTCGTTGACGCCAATTTTGGTGGATCAATTCCGGGATTGGTTGAAATGCCGACTCCTGCTCCGTCACCGAAGTCTCTGAGACAAAAGGGGCTTACGTCCCCGATGAGAAGGCGATCGATGACCCCACCCAGGTAAATTGCTTGTTGAAGTCGACGCCGAGCATCTTGCCGCGCGAGAGGCGGACCAGGTTCTGGGCGAGGATCGGCTTCGCCTCGTTGTCCGGCCGAAGGAACATCATGCGGATCTCGATCTTCACGCCGCCGCCGTCGGCGGCATGGAGGGCCGGCTCGTATTCGATCTTTTCCTGCACACACCAGGCGTGCCTCTCGGATGCCGGGATCGCGGCGAGATCGGACGCCGCCGGCTCGATGTTCACGCCGCCGCCCGCGAAGGAGAAGAGCGGCTTCAGAACGTACCGAGCCGTGAAGTCCTCCGGAACCCGATCGAGATCGGAGACAAAGGTCGCCCGCGGTACGGAGGGATGATCGAGAAACGGCAGCGAGTACTTCGACCAGGTCCAGTACCAGTTCGGATGCGGAGCCCATTCGACGTCGAGCTCCTCGCGATAGTCGAACGGAAGCTCGATCTTCTTGCTGATCAGCTCATCGAAGACCACGCGGTTGTAGATACGGCGGACGCGCGTGCCGCCGCGGAAGAGCTGGCGGCCCCTTTTGGTGAGCGCCCGCGGATCGACGGCATCGACGCCGGTGAGCAGCTTCGTCGCCGCGAAGTCGGGATAGGTCTTCTGTTGCGGCGGATCGATGTCCATCAGGATCACCTCGGCCGGATCGTGGCCGCCGGTGATCGTCTGCCGGGCCAGATCGATGAAGGAGTGGCGATCTAGGCCGGAGAACCAGCACGACCATTCCCGATCGAGGCCGTCCATTTCGCGCATCGCGTCCCGCCAGGCGTCGCGCTGCACGACCTGAAGGCAGGTCAGCGAGGGGAAGCCCTGGAGCTCGATCAGCTTCGGGACGAGCACGCCGTTCTCACGCACGACCGCGAAATCGACCTGCGTGAAGCTCGGCAGCGAATCCATTCCGGGTGTGTCCCATTGCGCCGGAATGGCCCGTTTCATCGCCTCGACGTGCGGGGGATCGGAGAGTTGCGCCACGATCGCCTGCGCCGCCTCGACGATGCCGGCCTTGAAATCGTCCGGTAGAAAGACCGGCGACTCGGCGAGGCGGAACTCAAACGTGCAGTCGAGGCGCCGAGACAGCTCGCGCACGTACCACTCGTAACGTTCCGGAGTGACCTGGGCGTTGAACAGAGAGCGAAAGCGCGGGTCCATGGATATGTGTAGGCGATATCTACGCCGAGTGGACCGCGCAGCGTTCTGCCACCATCCTGGCCAGGTGATGGCGGAGCGGGCCGAGCAGCGTGTACTCCGAGGTCAGGCGGCTCTCGCCCTCGAACCGGCTGAAGAGATCGCGCATGGTGACGGCGCGCTCCCGGTACCAGTCGTCGGAGACTTCACCGCGCGCGTGTTTCTCCTCGAGCACCGCGGTGATGTGTATGCGGTCGACGATCTCGGGATGGTGGTTGACGCCGAGGATGCGAGGCAAACCATCGGCGCTCCGGGCGAATTCGACCATCGTTACGCCGTTGCTGTTCTCCTCCTCGCGCGCGATCACGTTCGCCGATGAGGAGTGGCTGGCGACGAGATCGAAGAGCCGATTGTCGACGACGCGGAAGTGGCGGCCGTCGGTCAACCGGCCGGCGAATTGTGAGAACCACGGATGCGATGCCCCGCCGGGCGTCAGAACGTTTTCCGGCATTCCGCTGCTCTTTTCGGCGCGCAGAACCACGCGCGCCGCGCCGGACCAGCGGCACATCAGCCCGAAACTGTGGCAGACGCCGAGGAGCGCGGCGGAATCGTGCGCGGCGATATCGTCGTACAGGCGGAACAGCGGCCCTTCCCAGGCGGAGCTCTCGACGATTCCCTGACTCGCCTCGGTCAGCCCGTCGTTCAGGCGCGGATCGAGGTGACCTGGGCCGCCCGTGCCGAGGTAAAGCTGAAAACGGCCGTTCGGCGATTGAGGGACCCGGAGCGTACGGCGAACGTCGTAGGAAAGAACGCGCACTTTGGCGCCGGCTGCCACGAGCGTCTCCCGCAACGGCTCGGCTGACTCGAGCACCGCGTGTACGAGCGAATCGTGACCGACATTGGGCCACGAATGGTTCATGTCCAGGATGGCCACGTCGATACGATCGGGATCCGGCGGCGGCTCGGAGCCGGTCACGCGGATGTACTCGAAGAAATCGTATGGCTGATGAATATCGCGTCGGGGCATTGAGCTCTCGTCAGACAACGCCGTGCTCGGTCTCGCTGATGATGTAGTCGACGACCTTTTTCAAATCGTTCGTCTCCTCGTAGACTTTCAATTGCCGGTCCGCCCCCGTTCCGCCCGAAACGATGGTGCGGGCGTAGTAGACGGCCTCGCGCGAGCCGAGCTCGTCGACGACGTCGTCGACGAAAGCGAGCAACTCTTCCAGCAACTCGGTGTACGGCACCTCTTCCATCCGGCTGAAATCGATCAGCTTTCCCTGAATTCCGAATCGCGCCGCGCGCGCCTTGTTCTCGTTGAGCAGCATGCGCCGGTAGAGACGCCAGCCCATGTTCTTGCGGTAGAGCGTCCACAGCTTGTAGGTGATGGCCTGGAAAAGGGCGGCGATGCAGATCGTCTCGTCGACGCGTAACGGAACATCGCAGATGCGGTATTCGAGCGTCGGGAAAAACGGATGCGGGCGGACGTCCCACCAGATCTTCTTGGCGTTGTCGATGCACTTCGTCTTGATCAGTAGCTGTACGTACTCCTCGAACTCGCTGGCCGAGCGGAACGAATCGGGGAGGCCGGTGCGCGGAAAACGCTCGAAGACCTTGGCCCGATAGCTTTTCCAGCCGGTATTCTGGCCGCACCAGAACGGGGAGTTGACCGACAGCGCGAAAACATGCGGCAGGAAGTACCGCGCCGCGTTCATGACATGGATGCGGGTCTCCGGATCCTCGATGGCGACGTGAACGTGCAAACCGAAAATCAGGTTGGCGCGCGCGACCATCTGCAGGTCATAGACGATCTGGTCGTAGCGCTCGTTGGACGTGATCGGCACGCTTGCCCAGTGCGAGATCGGATGCGTACCCGAGGCGGCGATGCGCAGGCCGCTCTCGCGCACCAGGTTGATGATCTCGCGCCGAAGCCTGGTCACCTCGCGCCGGGCGTGCTCGACATCGGTGCAGATCGGCGTACCGACCTCGATGACCGCCTCGTGCATCTCACGCTTGATCTCGTCCTTGAGCCGCTTCTCCCCTTCCGCGAACATCTCCGAGATATGCGACCGCAGCTCGCGTGTTTCCGGATCGACGACCTGAAACTCCTCCTCGATTCCGAGGGTGAAGGTAGGTTGTGGAGGCATGGGGGGAGGATATCAGGGTGGCGGTTGGGCGTGGGATTGAGGGTTGTCGGTTGTCGGTTGTCGGTTGTCAGTTGTCAGTTGTCAGTTGTCGCGAAGCAGCAAATACCATTCCTTACCGAGAACCGAGAACCGACAACTGAGAACCGACAACCGACAACGCGCCGCAGGCGCCGTTAAATCGCCGTCTCCACATCCTTGCTCGTGTTCAACGTCTGCGGCCAGGTGCCTGTCAGCTCCATCTTTCTGCCGCTCGTCACGATCTCGATCAGTGCCTCGGCCATGTTCGAGACGACCCATTCGAAGTTCGTCTGTCCGACCGAGGCCAGGTCCGCGTCGGGAGCACAGTTCATGAAGTCGATGGCGTACGGGATGCCGTCACGCACCGCGAGCTCGACGGTGTTCATGTCGTAACCGAGCGCCTCACACAATGCAATGGCGTCGCGGCGGATGCGGGCCTCGAACGCCGGCTCCATCGGCGGCGGGTTTTTCACGTAGCGCAGGTGGTGTGGCTGCTTGGGGTCGTAATGCATGATGTGAACGCGGTTGCGGCCGATGACGTAGCAACGGTAGTAGCGGTCGAACTCGATCGCTTCCTGCGCCATCATGGTCAGGTCGCGAGTCTGGTCGTACGCGGCGAAGAACTCCTGCCGGTCGTCGCACTTGTAGACGTCTTTCCAGCCGCCGCCGTAGGCCGGCTTCATGAAGATGGGAAAGCCGAGGTAGTCGAAAACCTCGTCCCAGTTCACCCATTTCATATTGCGGAAGGACTTGGCCTCGGTGCTTGGCGGATACTCTTTGTGCGGCAGGAGCACCGTCTTCGGCACGGCGACGTTCACCGACTTGGCGACGAGGTTGTCGAAAAACTTGTCGTCGGCGGACCACCAGATCGGATTGTTGACGATCTTCACGCCTGATGCCGCGGCGCACTTCAGGTAGGTTCGGTAGAACGGGATTTCGTGACTGATGCGGTCGAGGATCAGATCGTAGGGAAAGACGCCGTCGTCCTTCAGAAACGAAATCTCCGCGGGAATCGCTTCGACCTGGTCTCCGCCACGGCTGTTGATGGCGTCGATCAACGCCCATGGGAACGTGTCTTCCATGCCGAACACGAGGGCAATTCGTTTTTTTCGCATCGAAATCTCCGGGCGGCGGATCGTATAGAATCCTCGGTCCCGCCGCAAACGGGGGAAGAGGGCTGAATGTCGAATGTCGAATGTTGAGTGTTAAATGTTGAATGAAAACAAGACGGCCTTTCGTTGCTCATTTAACCTTCGACATTTAACATTCAACATTTAACATTGGGTTTTTAAGGTTACTTTCATGTACCGCGAACATGTCCAATGGCACAGCTCCTCTCTCGACCGGCCGATGGAGTTTCTCTGGTACGGAAAGTTCGGCCGCCCGGTGATGCTCTTCCCCACCTCGGCCGGCAGTTACTCCGAGAACGCCGACCGCGGGATCCCGGAGTCTCTCTCCGACAAGGTCGACGGCGGCGAGATACAGCTCGTTCTCGTCGATACGGTGAACAACGAGAGCTGGTACAACCGCGGCGTCCATCCCGCCGTCCGGGCCGCGCGCCATGCGCAATACGACGCCTATCTCCGCCACGAGCTGGTCCCGTACATCTTCAACCGGGCACAACGCGGCGATCTGGCCGTCTACGGTGCCAGCTTCGGCGCCTATCACGCCGCGAACTTCGCGGCCCGCTATCCGGACGTCGTCAGCCGCGCCATCTGCTTCTCCGGCATCTACGACATCCACGCCCAGCTCGACGGCCACTGGGACGACAACTGTTACTTCAATTGCCCCACCGCGTACATCCCCAACATGGACGGCGAGTGGGCCGGCAAGCTTTCGCGCGTAGACTGGGTCATTGCCACCGGCGAATACGACACGATCGTCGACAAGAACCGCGAGTTTTCGGCGCTGCTCTCGTCGAAGGGCATTCGGAATTACCTGGAGATCTGGGGCGGCGTCTTCGGCCACGACTGGCCGTGGTGGCGCGAGAACCTGCGCCGTTTCCTCTGATCACAAGGGCTTTGCTGGCTACGGGAGACCCCTATGCGTCGCTTCGCAGTTGCCGTCTCAGTCCTTGCCGTAACCACCGCCGCCTCGGCACAGTTCCGTGTAGAGAGAGCCGACGGCACCGAGATCGAGATTCCGTCGAGCGCTGAAAAGACGAACGGCGTGATCGTCGAGTTCATCGCTCCTCCGGCCGCAATCGCGGCCATCAGCTCCGGCAAAACGGCCCTCCCTGACTATCAGGCCACGTTCACCCGGTTTCGCGACGACCTCGGCACGATCCTCAACTCCAGACGGAGCGGAAAGAGTGCCATCGAGGTTCCCATACGACGCCAGTACTTCGTCGTCTTCAACGGCGTCGCGCTCGACGTCCCGCCGGACATTGCCGCGCAGATTCGCGCCCTCCCCTACGTAAAACGGGTCGTTGCCGACGGCGCCGTCAATGCTCTGGCCGACAGCGGCAACATCACCCTCATCCGGGCCGACAAGGTGTGGTCGAGTCTCGGCACGCGGGGCAAAGGTGTGACGGTTGCCATCATCGACACCGGCATCGATTACACGCACCCCGCCCTCGGCACAGGGTTCGGGCCGGGCTTCAAAGTCATCGGAGGGTGGGACTTCGTGAACGACGACGCCGACCCGTTCGATGACGCCGGCCACGGCACGCACGTCGCCGGCATCGTGGCGGGGCAGTCGGACGTGATCACCGGCGTGGCTCCCGAGGCGTCGCTCATCGCGTACAAAGTGCTCGACGCAACCGGCAGCGGCAGCGATTCCAACGTCATTGCCGCCATCGAGCGCGCGGCCGACCCCGATGGCGACGGCAACACAAGCGATCACGTCGACGTTGCCAATCTGAGCCTGGGCGGCGGCGGCAACCCCGACGATCCCACCTCCGTCGCCGTCGACAACGCCACAACGGCCGGAGTGACGTTCGCCATCGCCGCGGGGAACAGCGGCGTCTTTCACGGCATCGCCAGTCCCGGTACGGCACGAAGCGCAATCACCGTCGGCGCGAGCGATCTCATCGACCACATTGCCAGCTTCTCGTCTCGCGGGCCGAACATGAAGAACATCACCATCAAACCCGACGTGGTCGCGCCCGGCTTTGCCATCTATTCGTCCTTCCCCGGCAACCGCTACGTGTCGCTGAGCGGGACGTCGATGGCCACACCACACGTTGCCGGGGCGGCCGCGCTTCTCAAATCGCTGCATCACGACTGGACGCCCGCGCAGATCAAACTGGCGCTGATGAACAACTCCTCCCCCCTGCAGGACGACATCATGGCTACCGGAGCCGGACGGATCGACGCGTTCGCCGCCGCGACCGGCACCGTCGTCATCGATCCGCCCTCGCTGAGTCTCGGCCTGGCGCCGCTCGAGCAGAACAACTGGACAGCGGCTCGCACGCTGCATTTGACGAACCGCGCCGCCCAGTCGGTGACCTACAACGTCAAGTCGAATGTCGCAACGGGCGAGAGCGTGGCGATCTCACCTCCGAGCATCACCATTCCCGCCGGCGGCTCGGCGGACGTCTCGCTGACGTTCGCGATCGACAACAGTCTCACGCGAGCCGGCAGCAGCTCGTTCACGGGCGGCGGTCAGATCGTCTTCACGAATGCGGCCTCGGCAACCGACATCCGCAACATCCAGTTCGCATTCACGAAGGCGGCACGGGCATTGGTGACGTTCGATCGCGCCTTTCCGGACGCTGTCTGGATCAACAACGCGCGCACGAGCCTCATCGGAGGCGCATTTCTCGATGAGAATACCTCCGAAGCGCTGATGCTCCCGGGCAGTTGGGACATGCTGATCTATACGTCAGAAATCGACCCGAAAACGGGCGAGGCCACGTCCGTCGATTTCATCGCCCGTGAAGCGTTCGCCGTCACGAAAGACACGCTGATTGCGCTGACCGCGGCGGACATTCCGCACACGATCACGCTGGGCGGACGGAAAGAGACAGGGCAAACGCTGTCTGGCAATGGCTACGCCAGCTCGGGGCGCATTCTTCTGGACGCGCCATCGGGGGGGATCACGGCATTGGGGTTCCCCTGGAGCAGAGTCCACACCATGCACTTCTCCGACGTCACGAACAAGAAGACGCTTCTCTTCTACGAGACGCTGCTCGACACGGTGGCGAAGGACTTCTACGTGATTCAACATCCGCCGCTCACCGGAGTGTCGGAGGATGCCTCGTTGACAACCGGCGGGTCGGCGCTGCGTGGCGGCACGATGCAGATCGGCGTCCCGCCGGCGTCGCGAGGCGACCGGCGCCTCAGCGCACTCGTGACGACGACAGGGGGATCTTCGGGTCTGCCGGCCGCGGTCGGCGTCGTCGACGCGCTGGTCACCAACGCGCGGGTCTTCGTTTCGCCGGACGTCCATCCGAGCTACAGCTACGGGCTGACGTTCAGCGCGATCACCGACACGATCACGCAATACACGACGCCGATGCTGCGCGTCATCAACGACAAACTGATCAGCCTTTCCAGCGCCGGCCTGCTGCCATGGACTTACAGTGGCCCGACGTATCAATTCGGCCTCGGTCCGCGCTTTCCGACGTCTTTCTTTACGACTGCCGGATCGATCAGCACGACAAGGTTGCGCGCGACCGTGACGGTCGAGATGCTCGGTCCGCTCGGCGAGGCACGAGTGCTCGATCGCCTCAACACGGTAACGACCCTCTACGGAGCGACCGGCACGCAGATCCTCAGCGGCGGCTACTCGACGGCGATCGATGGCGCGGTGCGGGGTCCGTACCGTGTCGAGTCGACGAATCAGGGCGAGCTCTATCCCGGCATCAACAAGACCACGACGCTCTCGATGGCCATCGACTCATCGCGAACCGACTATCTCCCGCCGACGCTGACGACGATGATGATGCTCGACGGTAACGGCTCATTGGTCTCACGCCTCGATCCTCACGGGAGCGGTTCGCTTCTTTTCTCGGCGGCGGACTTCGGCATCACCGCCACCGGCAACCGCACCTATCAAACGATCCGCGGCGACGCCACGCACGTCTCTTATCGCTACAGCGGCGAAGCGGCGTGGCGTCCTCTCACGGCAACGCAGGTGACGGAAGATGCAGCGAGCGGCGCGGGGACTCTCTATCGCGTCGATCTGGCGAACGTCACCAACGTCGAGCGCGGCTTGGTCGACCTCAAGATCGATCTGGCGGACGCTGTCGGAAACACCACGACCGTGACCATGGCCCCGGCCTTCTCCGTGGGGCCGGAAGTCGTGCCGAGGCATCGGGCCTTGCGGTAGGCCGCACGGCCGGCGGCGTTGGTTGCCCAAGGCTTCGTCGACAGTGTCGCAAGAACCATCTACCGCGCAGACTCCTGGGCAAGTCCAGAATACAATCGCCGTATCCCGATGGACCGTCGTCCTCTCAAAACGCGCGAGCGCGGCTGGGCAAAAGCGCTGGCGTCGCTGCTCGTGCGCTGGCGGGTTCGGCCGAACGCCATCTCGGTTTTCAGCATCGTCTTCGCCCTCGGTGCCGGCGCGGCGTTGATCGCCAGCAGGAACGCGGAAGGAGTGAATCGCGTCGTGCTGCTGATCGCCGCGGCGGCATGCATCCAGTTGCGGCTTCTCTGCAACCTGTTCGATGGGATGGTGGCGGTCGAAGGAAAGATGGCGTCGAAGACCGGCGACATCTTCAACGAGCTGCCGGATCGTATCGCCGACCCGTTGATCATCGTTCCGGCCGGCTACGCCATCATCCGCTTCTACATGCTTGGGCCAACGCTCGGCTGGTGCGCCGGGCTTCTGGCGGTGATGACGGCGTACGTGCGCGTTCTGGCAGGCTCCGTCCGAGCGAAACAGGACTTCGTCGGCCCGATGGCGAAACAGCACCGGATGGCCACGCTCACCATCGCCATCATCGTCGACGCCGCGGCGGGCTACTTCCGTTACCGCGACTATGCGCTGATGCTGGCGTTGATCGCCATCATCCTCGGCACGATCGTCACCATGATCCGCCGCACGCGCCGTATCGCCGCGGAGCTGGAGTCGCGGTGAGGAGACTCGTAGCGAAAGGCGTCGTCGGGATTGCGCGCGTTCTCGCCGGCGGCAACGTGCGGCGCGTCGGCTTCACGCCCGACGAGCGGCAGCGCATCTACTTCGCCAACCACGCCAGCCACCTCGACTTCGTTCTTGTCTGGGCCGCGCTTCCGCCGAAGCTCCGTGCCATGACCCGTCCCGTGGCTGCCAGGGATTACTGGGACCGGCCCGGGTTTCGCCGCTACCTCGGCGTGAAGGTTTTCAACGCGGTGCTCGTCGATCGGCAGCCCGCGCAGTCTTCGCCGCAGACGGCGATCGATGTCCTTCTCGAAGGTCTCGGCGAACGTCACTCGTTGATCATCTTCCCCGAGGGAACACGCGGCGATGGATCGACCATCGCCCCATTCAAGAGTGGACTCTACCGGCTCGGCAAAGCGCGGCCGGATGTCGAGCTGATCCCGGCCTACATCAACAACCTCAATCGCGTGCTGCCGAAGGGGGAGTTCGTGCCGGTGCCGATGCTGGCCTCCGTCAGTTTCGGCGAGCCGATGCACGTCGGTGAAGACGAGGAGAAGAACGCCTTTCTCGACCGCGCGCGCAACGCCATTCTGGAGCTTCGGCAATGGTGACCATGATTCGCGACCGGCAGACGCTGATGCTCTTCGGCGGAGTGCTAGGACTTCTGCTCGTCGCCACGATCATCGGGCAGCTCATCAAGCTGCGGCGTAGAAGCGACGTCGTCGACAACCTCAACGCCCGCATCCGCGCCTGGTGGGTGATGTCGGCGGTCTTCGCCCTCTCGCTTCTGACCGGCGGCCTTGGCTCGGTCATCCTCTTCGCCATACTTTCGTTCTTCGCGCTGCGCGAATTCATCACGCTCACGCCGACGCGACCGGCCGACCACTCCGCGCTCTTCTGGGTCTTCTTCGTCATCACACCGCTGCAGTACTACCTCGTGGCCACGCAGTGGTACGGCTTCTTCAGCGTGCTCATCCCGGTCTACGCCTTTCTCTTCATCCCGTCGCGCATCGCCATCTCCGGCGATCCGAACGCGTTTCTGGAGAGAAGCTCGAAGATCCAGTGGGGTCTCATGGTGTGCGTCTACTGCGTCAGCCACGTGCCGGCGCTGCTGATGCTGCAGATCCCCGGCTACGCGGGAAAAAACGCACGCCTGCTCTTCTTTCTGGTCGTGGTCGTGCAGTTGAGCGATGTGTTGCAGTACGTCTGGGGCAAGCTCCTCGGCCGCCATAAGATCTCGCCGGTAATCAGCCCGAGCAAGACGTGGGAGGGGCTCATCGGCGGAATCATTTCGGCAACCCTGATCGGCACGTCGCTCTGGCGGGTAACGCCGTTCAGCATGTGTCAGGCGATGGGCATGGCCTTCGTCATCACGGTTATGGGCTTCCTGGGCGGGCTGACGATGTCGGCGATCAAGCGCGACCGAGGAGTGAAGGACTGGGGGTCATCGATCCAGGGCCACGGCGGGGTGCTCGACCGTATCGACTCGATCTGCTTCGCCGGACCGATTTTTTTTCACTTGACCCGTTACTTCTTCACTTAAAATGCGCCAGCCATGACTTACGTGATCGCTGAACCGTGTATCGGGACGAAAGACACTGCCTGCGTCGATGTCTGCCCTGTTGACTGTATCCACCCCCGCAAGGACGAGGCCGGCTTCGCGGATGACACGATGCTCTACATCGACCCGGAGGTCTGCATCGACTGCGGTGCGTGCGAGCCGGCGTGCCCCGTGCAGGCCATCTTCCCGCAGGATCTGGTGCCGGAGCAGTGGAAGCATTTCACGCAGATCAACGCCGATTGGTATAAACGAACTTGACTTTTTTGTGAGCTGGGTCACAATTGTTCCGACGTGGCGGATCTAAACTGACCCACACAGCAATTGGCCGCAAGGCAAACAAGGGGGGCGTAGCGCCCCTTTTTTATTTTCACCATCTTTGAAAACCGAACAGCCGGTCAATCGAGACCCTTCAGTTACGTGCCCACCTCGGACCCAACCACGGGAAGAGCGGGCGAATGGGCGTGCCTCC